>Ga0315298_1000155_pt1 | contig 135479 bp, 141 predicted proteins | sample WHS_1_MG_FD_203077 | JGI IMG/M metagenome (GOLD analysis project Ga0315298, IMG submission 203077) | Extremophilic microbial mat communities from Washburn Hot Springs, YNP, Wyoming, USA - WHS_1_MG | ecosystem: Environmental > Aquatic > Thermal springs > Hot (42-90C) | place: USA: Wyoming...
GTTGAGACAGCGCCCAAGTCGTTATACCTTTCGTGCGGGTCGGAACTTACCCGACAAGGGATTTCGCTACCTTAGGACCGTTATAGTTACGGCCGCCGTTCACCGGGGCTTCGGTTCAAGGCTTCGGACATACATCCTAACCTCTCCCCTTAACCTTCCGGCACTGGGCAGGTATCAGCCCCTATACCTCAGCTTTCGCTTTGGCAGAGACCTGTGTTTCTGTTATACAGTCGCCTGGGCCGGTTTCGTGCCCCCGCTTGTAAAAGCGGGCCCCCTTCTTCCGAAGTTACGGGGTTAGATTGCCGAGTTCCTTAACGAGGGGTCTCTCGAACGCCTTGGGGTTCTTACCCCCGCCTACCGGTGTCGGTTTGCGGTACGGGCATCTAGCTCTTTAGCAACGAGGCTTTTCTAGACAGTGTGAACTCAGCCGAATCGCTTTGGGTCTCCCCGCAGCTTTCCCCGTTCCTCAGCTTGACGTTGGAGTGGGTTTGCCTGCCCCAACGCGCCTCGGATTGGGGACGCACCATGTCCAGTGGGTACGCTCGACTTATCCTCCTGTGTCCCCCCTTTGCCTTAGAACAAGAGCCAGATGGTATGGGAATGTTGACCCATTGTCCATCGCCTTCCCCCTTTGGGTTCGGCTTAGGCCCGACTGACCCTACGCGGATTGACCTTGCGTAGGAAACCTTAGGCTTACGGCGGGCATGGTTTTCACATGCCTTTACGCTACTCATGCCGGCATTCTCACTTCCCTTCGCTCCACCACTACTTACGTAGTGGCTTCACTGCAAAGGGAACGCTCCCCTACCTTCGCCAGATGGCGAACCATAGCTTCGGTGGCAGACTTGAGCCCCGTTACATTATCGGTGCGATGCCACTCGACCAGTGAGCTATTACGCACTCTTTGAAGGATGGCTGCTTCTAAGCCAACCTCCTGGCTGTTTTAGCGACATCACTCCCTTTACCACTTAGCCTGCGCTTAGGGACCTTAGCTGATGGTCTGGGCTGTTTCCCTCTCGACTACGAAGCTTATCCCTCGCAGTCTCACTCCCGGGCTGGGACTTGTGGCATTCGGAGTTTGGTTGGGGTTGGTAACCTCACGGCCCCTGGCCCATCCAGTGCTCTACCTCCACAAGTTATCACCCGAGGCTGCACCTATATGCATTTCGGGGAGAACAAGCTATCTCCGAGTTCGGTTGGCATTTCACCTCTACCCACAGCTCATCCCAGCACTTTGCCACGTACACGGGTTCGGACCTCCACCCAAGGTTAGTTGGGTTTCATCCTGGCCATGGGTAGCTCACCCGGTTTCGTGTCTAATCCCTGCGACTTTCCCCAGAAGGGATACGCCCTTTTCGGACTCGCTTTCGCTGCGGCTCCGCGACTGAAGTCGCTTAACCTAGCCACAGAGATTAACTCGCCGGCTCATTCTTCAATAGGCACGCCATCACCTGACTTGCGTCAGGCTCTGACTGCTTGTAGGCACAGGGTTTCAGGTTCTATTTCACTCCCCTCGCGGGGTGCTTTTCACCTTTCCCTCACAGTACTGGTCCACTATCGGTCGCTAGCAGTATTTAGCCTTGGAAGGTGGTCCCCCCGACTTCCCACGGGATTCCACGTGTCCCATGGTACTTAAGGACACTGGCAGGAGCCTGCCCCTTTCGCCTACGGGACTGTCACCCTCTATGGTTAGCCATTCCAGGCATCTTCAGCTAGGGTTAGGTTTGTAACTCCTTCGAAGGTACTCGGATCCTTCAGCCAGGCCTTGTAACCCCGCACCAGCATAGGTTCCGAGACCACTGAGCTGTTGCGGTTTAGGCTGTTCCCCTTTCGTTCGCCACTACTCAGGGAATCTCTTGTCGATTTCTCCTCCTCAGGGTACTTAGATGTTTCAGTTCCCCTGGTGCCCTCTCGCTTTCGGCGAGTGCCCGGGGTTAGCCCGGGCGGGTTGCCCCATTCGGGAATCTCCGGCTAAGCTTGCTCGACAGCTCCCCGGAGCTTATCGCAGTCTTGCCACGCCCGTCTTCGGCTGCTAGCGCCAAGGCATCCACCCTGCGCCCTTAGTATCTTCGACCTACATCAGCCTGAACACAAAACTTATTCACTTGTTAAAGTGCAGGACAGCTTGGTGTACACCAAGCTGTCCCAGTATACAGCAATCCAAATCTCCGGTCAATTGCTATAGGTGTACACCAGCCATGTATTAACTAGTATAGACCAGTCCCTGGGTGTTGTCAACTGCTAGTTGATCCATCAACCAAAAAAGCGGTCAAAATGAGTATAAAGATGGCATAGAGCAAGCCGACCCATACCATATCACGGAACCTGAGCAATTTCAGCAGCCAGATTATGGGCAAACTGAGCAATACTAAGATGCTGTGTCCCTGTGATCGCCGGGCATCCAGGTACAGGTTCTCTATGTCTTGTGTGCTGGGGGGTGAGTGCATAGCAGCGGAGATGCCAAGCCAACAAAGAGCGAAATAGACACCGGTCCGCCATGGCATTTTGAGAGCGAGAACAAAGATGGTGAAGGCAAAAGCGGTATTTATCAGGAAGGGCGCAACGGCGATTAGGAACATCTTGCCAAGGTTGTCCACTTTGTCATGAATGATATAGCCTGGCGGGTCTCCCAATCTGAAATAACACACCTTCTGTACAGGCACAGAAAGTCGGTCGCAGAAGAACTTATGGGACCATTCGTGCAGAATAATGCCAGGGAAGGTGAGCAGTGAAGTCAGTCTGGATAGCAGGGTAGCGTTTATTCCCATTCTATCGTGGAAGGTGGCTTGCTGGTAATATCGTAGACAACGCGGTTGACGCCGGGCACCTCGTTAACGATGCGGCTGGAAATGCGGGCTAAAAGGTCATAAGGTAGCCGTGCCCAGTCTGCTGTCATGGCGTCCTGGCTGGTCACAGCTCGGACAGCTACCAGATATCCGTAAGTACGATAATCGCCCATAACACCGACGCTTTTCAAGTCGGTGAGTACGGCAAATGATTGCCATAGCTGGCGATAGAGCTTCGCCTTCTTGATTTCGTTCATGACTATCCAGTCAGCGGCGCGGAGTGTCTCCAGACGTTCAGGGGTTACTTCGCCGATTATGCGGATAGCTAGCCCCGGACCAGGGAAAGGTTGGCGCCACACTATGTCTTCCGGAAGACCGAGTGCCAGTCCTACCTCTCGGACTTCGTCTTTGAACAGGTAGCGCAATGGTTCAATTAGAGTGAGTGACATTTTTGTTGGCAGCCCACCCACGTTATGGTGCGTCTTTATTCTAGCAGCGGCTTTGGTCTCTTTAGAGGTGCTCTCGATAACATCGGGGTAAAGTGTACCCTGGGCGAGGAAATCGACTTTGCCGAGTCGGGCCGCTTTATACTCGAACACTTTGATGAATTCCTCGCCTATGCGACGCCGTTTGATTTCCGGGTCAGTGACCCCTTTTAGCCGTCTGAGGAACCTTCGGGAGGCATCCACATAGACTACGTTCATCTTTAATTTGTTACGAAAGGTGTTAAGGGCTCGCTCTGGTTCCTCGCGGCGCAAAAGTCCGTTGTTGACGAAGATACAGGTCAGCTGGTTGCCGACAGCTTCATGGACTAGAGTTGCGGTGACTGCTGAGTCCACACCGCCGGAAAGGGCGCAGATAACTCTGCCATTTTTGACCTGCTGTCTTATGTTGTCTACGGTCTCATTTATGAAATTTGATGGTGTCCAAGTGCCTTGACAACCGCATATGTGGTAAAGGAAGTTCTGGATTATAGTCTTTCCCTGTGGGGTATGGGCTACTTCGGGGTGGAATTGAAGGCCGAAGACATTCCTGTCGTTACCTATTGCCGCAGCTGGCGAGTTTTCTGTGTAAGCTAGGACTTTGAAGCCGGGTGGTAGTTCAATTATCTGGTCACCATGGCTCATCCACACAGGCAAAGAAGACGGTAGTCCAGTGAACAGGGGACAAGCCTTATCATTTATGTGCAGGATAGCCTGACCGTACTCATGTTTGCTTGCTGGAGCTACCTTCCCGCCAAGCTGGTGGGAGATGACCTGCATGCCATAGCAGATGCCCAGTATTGGCAGGCGACTTTCGTAGATTTCTGTTGGAGGTAACGGTGCCCCAGACTGGTATACACTGGCTGGACCACCGGAAAGGATAATACCTCGTGGGTTAAGGGAGGCTATTTTCTCCCACGGTTCATCACAGCCCACTAGCTCGCTATATACGTGACATTCGCGGACCCTGCGGGCGATAAGGTGACTATACTGCGAGCCAAAGTCGATGATGGCTATGGTCTCGCGAGTAGTTGGCGGTGTTGTTTTTGGTTGGTACGCTGGCTGCTCGCCATGAAGTTCTTTAGCGATCTCGAGATATGTGGAGACCTCGATGTCGTCGCTCGTAGCTATACGGTGACTGCGGTTTTCGGTGTCCATTTGTTTCAGTATAACACATGGTGGGCTATGTGTGCAGTATTGTTCTAGCTTTGGGCACAAAGTCTGTAAAGTGTTGTAAAATATGCTTTAAGAACCTGATTGTAGCACAAATTCTTGGCAAGGTTTTTTAGGAAGCTGTTGTTTTTTGTCCTTGAATTTATAAAAGGGCAGCGTCCGGGTTAGTGATGGTGACAAGTAATGCTACAGGGCATGTTTTTTGCAAGGAAAGACGTGACAGAAGGTCTATCTGAAGTAGTGCTGCATAGCATACGGCACGCTGTTGAAGTGCTTAAGAGGGGTGGAGTAGTGGCTTTTCCTACCGATACTGTTTATGGGCTGGGGTGCGATGCTTTCAATATAGCGGCTGTGAGGCGGGTTTATGAAATAAAGCAGCGCTCGTATTCATTGCCGATGCCAGTACTGCTTGGCGACTTAGCCCAGCTTGATATGGTGGCAAGGACTGTGTCTAACTTAGCGCGATTTCTTATGGACCGTTTCTGGCCCGGTGGTCTAACGCTGGTTTTGTCCAGGACTACTAGCGTACCTGATATAGTGACTGCCGGGACTAACAGAGTGGGCGTTAGGCTACCCAACCATGTGGTGCCTCTGACTATTAGCCGGTTATTGGGTGTACCCATAATTGGTACCAGCGCCAACTTGAGTGACAGACCAAGCCCGGTGACAGCCGAGGATGTGAGGCAGCAACTGGGCGACAGTGTTGACTTCGTTGTGGAGTTTGGACGGTGTCCTGGCGGGAGGGAGTCTACTGTAGTAGATGTCAATGCGGAGAAAATTACGATCTTGCGCCACGGAATTATACCGGATAGTGAGATTGAACGTGCATATCAGGATTATCTTAAGGAGGCTGGAGATGCGGATTGCACTGGGTTGTGACCACCATGGTCTGACATTGAAGCAGAAGATACTAGATATTCTTGAGGAGTCAGGACACAAGTACCGTGATTTCGGCTGCTATAGTGAAGAGCCGGTGGACTATCCTGATATTGCCAAAGAAGTTGCTGAGGAAGTTGCTCTGGGCAACTTTGACCGCGGGATATTGATTTGTGCTACTGGCATAGGTATGAGTATAGCCGCTAATAAAGTAAAAGGTGTGAGGGCTGCACTATGCTGCGATAAATTCAGTGCTGAAATGGCAAGAAGACATAACGATGCTAATATTTTATGCTTGGGTGCTGAAAGGATTGAGCATAGTCTAGCTTGTGAGATAGTCAGTGTCTATCTTTCCACAAATTTCGATGGTGGCAGACATTTGCGGCGGGTGGGAAAAATACGACGTCTGGAGGGAGACTAGCTTGACAATGAATGGGCGCTATGATAGTTTACTTTCATTAACCTTTTTGAGGTCGAGATGGCTTTGCGCAGTGAGAGTGTGAAGAAAGGAATAGAGCGGGCACCCCACCGTGCTCTATTTCGGGCTCTGGGACTCTGCGATGAGGACTTTTCCAAGCCTTTTATTGGTGTGGTCAATAGTTTTAATGAGGTTGTGCCAGGTCATATCCACCTTAGAGCCATCGCTCAGGCAGTCAAGGAGGGCATAAGGAGCGGCGGAGGTGTCCCGTTTGAAGTTAATACTATAGCCGTTTGTGATGGCATTGCGATGAACCACCCTGGGATGAAGTATAGTTTACCCAGTAGAGAACTTATCGCAGACTCTGTAGAGGTTCTGGTTGAGGCGCATGCTTTTGATGGACTGGTTTTTATTCCTAACTGCGATAAAGTGATCCCCGGTATGCTTATGGCAGCGGTGAGGCTAAATGTGCCAGCCATCTTTGTCAGTGGCGGCCCCATGCTGGCGGGACGCTTGGTAAAGGGGGAACAAATTCAGTTTCTGGATCTCAACTCGGTGTTTATGGGTGTGGGTAAAGTGGTCAGGGAGGAAATGACCGAAGCTGAGTTAGCTGAGATTGAGAGGGCTGCCTGTCCCGGCTGTGGCAGTTGTGCCGGCATGTTCACCGCGAATACTATGAATTGTCTTACTGAGGCATTGGGAATGGGGCTGCCAGGGAATGGTACAATCCCGGCTGTTGATGCCCGCCGTATTCGGCTGGCATATGAAGCTGGTAAGCAGGTCATGTCATTGGTATCTCGGGGGATTCTGCCGCGAGACGTGATAACGAAGGACTCTATATATAATGCTTTTGCTGTAGATATGGCTCTGGGTGGTAGTACCAATTCTGTATTGCATCTTATGGCGATAGCTAGTGAAGCAGGGATTGACTTTCCTCTGCTGGTGGTGGATGAGATAGGTAGGCGCGTGCCGCATATTTGTAAAATAAGTCCGGCGAGTGAATATCATATTGAAGACCTTGATATGGCTGGTGGTATTCCAGCGGTAATGCGTGAGATCTCGGCTTGTCTAAACCTGGGGGTTATGACTGTGTTGGGCAAGCCCCTGAGGGATGTTATAAAAGAGGCTGTGGTGCGTGACCGAAAGATAATCCGTCCGCTTGCATCGCCTTACTCACCTACAGGGGGGTTGAGTGTACTTTTTGGTAATCTGGCTCCCGAGGGCGCTGTGGTAAAAAGTGCTGCTGTGGTACCTGAGATGCTGGTGCACGAGGGGACAGCGAGGGTGTTTGATACTGAGGAAACTGCTGTGGCAGCTATAATGGAGAAGCAGATCAAGCCTGGTGATATCGTAGTTATACGCTATGAAGGGCCGAAAGGCGGTCCAGGGATGCGGGAGATGCTCACCCCGACTTCGCTTTTAAGCGGGATGGGGTTGGATAGTAAGGTAGCACTTATCACGGACGGGCGCTTTTCGGGTGCTACTCGCGGGGCAGCTATTGGTCATGTGTCTCCCGAGGCAGCGGAGAGGGGACCTATCGCTGGGCTTGTAGATGGTGATATCATTAGCATTGATATTCCATCGCGGAGGCTTGATGTGAAGGTTAACGAGTCGGAAATGCAGCGGCGACTTGCAGGATTGCCACCATTTCAGCGCAAAGTCAAGGGTGGTTATCTTGGACGATATGCCGAAAAGGTGGGTTCAGCTAGTAAAGGAGCAGTTTTTGTGAAATAGGAGTGCTATGAAAAAGACCGGTGCCCAGATCCTGTGTGAATGCCTGGTCAGGGAGGGGGTCGAGGTCATTTTTGGCTATCCCGGTGGAGCGGTATTGCCGTTATATGACACCTTGCCACAATATCCAGAGCTGAGGCATATCCTAGTTCGTCATGAGCAATGTGCTGCCCACGCTGCTGATGGTTATGCCCGTGCTACTGGCAGGACTGGTGTTTGTCTGGCTACATCTGGTCCTGGTGCTACAAACCTGGTAACCGGGATTGCTAATGCTTATCTCGATTCGTCCCCCGTAGTGGCTATTACTGGGCAGGTAGCGACCCCTTTTATTGGTAAAGACGCTTTTCAGGAGATAGATATCACCGGAATTACTCTCCCCATCACCAAGCATAATCATCTGGTGCTTAATGCTAGTGAGATGGCAACGGTGGTCAGGGAAGCGTTCTATATTGCCAGGGCTGGTAGGCCGGGACCAGTCTTGATAGATGTACCGCGTGATGTCTTTCAGCAAGAGACGGAGTTTGTTTATCCTGAGAGGGTCGATCTACCCGGATACAGACCGAAGTTATTCGGGCATCCTGCTCAGATCAGGAAAGCAGCTGAATTACTGAACGGGGCTGAGAGGCCTGTGATTATTGCCGGGAGGGGAGTCATAATTTCCGGGGCTTTTACCGAACTCCGAGAGCTAGCTGAGAAAGCGCAGATACCTGTGGTTACTACTTTACTGGGCATTGGTTGTTTCCCCGAAACACATGTGTTGAGCTTTGGCTGGTTGGGGATGCATGGGATGGCTTATGCAAATAAAGCGGTAAATAACGCCGATGTTATTATTGCTATAGGAATGCGTTTTGATGACCGGGCTACAGGTATGGTGAGCTCCTTTGCCCCCAAGGCGCAAATCATTCACATAGATATCGACCCCGCTGAGATTGGTAAGAATGTCCGTGTTGATGTTCCTATCGTTGGTGATGTCAAAAATGTGCTGCAGGCACTGAATGAGCAGATTGTCCCTAAGGAACATATGGAATGGTTTAGCCAGCTTGAGCAGTGGCGACGGGAGCACCCGGCATTGAGCATTAGGGAGACCGATGGCCTGATACCACAATATGTCATCCGTCAGATCTACGAGGTTACCCGTGGTGATGCCATAATAGTTACAGGTGTGGGGCAGAATCAAATGTGGTCAGCACAATTCTTCTTTTACGATAAACCGAATAGCCTGATATCTTCCGGGGGGTTGGGCACCATGGGTTTTGAACTTCCCGGGGCGATCGGGGCTAAAATCGGACGTCCTGATGAGACAGTGTGGTGCATAGCTGGCGATGGTGGTTTTCAGATGACGATTCAGGAGCTAGCGACCATAGTCCAGGAGGAGCTGGATATTAAGATAGCCATCATAAACAATGGTTACCTGGGGATGGTGAGGCAATGGCAGCAGTTGTTCTACGGACGCCGTTATGTTCATACTCGACTTTGGGGACCGGATTTTGTCAAAATTGCTGATGCCTATGGCATTGCTGCACTGAGAGTTACAGATAAGAAGCTGGTGACCTCAGCGATTGAGAAAGCGATGGGGCATAAGGGGCCGTTTTTACTCGACTTTGTTGTTGAGCCTGAGGAAAATGTCTTCCCTATTGTGCCACCTGGAGCATCGTTGACACAGTTCATTGAGATGCCACATGAAGAAAGGATCACCCGTTCGAGTCAGTGATAGGGAAGGAGGCGAGAAAATACTTTGGCAACTACAAAACATACCTTAGTAGCACTAGTGGAAGACAAGCCGGGTGTACTTAACAGAATAGCCAGCTTGTTCAGAAGGCGGAACTTCAATATTGAGAGCATAGCAGTAGGGCATAGTGAACAGCCTGGGCTGTCCCGGATGACCATTGTGGTCGATGGCGATGATGCCAAGATAGAGCAGGTTCGAAAACAGCTAGACAAAGTCATCGAGGTTATTAAAATTGTCGACATCACTGATGAGGAACCTGTGGCTCGGGAACTGGCTTTGATCAAGGTCAGGGCGACTCCGTCTACCAGGGGTGAAATCATACAGATTGTGGACATCTTTCGAGCCAACATTGTTGATGTTGCTGTCGATTCACTTATGGTCGAAGTCACCGGGGACGAGGACAAAGTAGACTCGCTTATAGAGCTTTTGCGCGGTTTTGGTATTAAAGAGATGGCGCGGACAGGTCGGATTGCTCTGACCCGAGGCAGTGCAGGCCCTTTGCTTGTGGAGGAGCCTAAAGAGGTGAAGGTGTTGAAGCAGCCGTCAAAACCGTCTCCCGAAGAAGCAGAGAGCCCACCTGATTGGTGATGATGTCCGGGTCACAAAAGAGTATCTTGAGAAAGTTTCATAAGGAGGTTCTGCTATGACTACGATATATTATGACAAACATGCTAAACTCGAGCTTTTGAAAGGGAAGAAGATAGCTATCATCGGTTTTGGCAGTCAGGGGCATGCTCATGCCCATAATTTACGGGATAGCGGCTGTGAAGTGATTGTTGCTTCGCGTAAAGGCGGTGAAGGCTGGAAGAATGCTAGAAAGGCTGGTTTTAGGGTAGTAGGAGTTGCCGAAGCAGTTAAAGAAGCTGATATAATTACCATGCTAGCCCCGGACATTTCACAGCCACAAATTTACCGTGATTCTGTTGCTGCGGGACTATCAGCAGGTAAGATGCTGATGTTTGCCCACGGGTTCAATATTCATTTCGGTCAGATCGTGCCACCTTCTGATATTGATGTGACCATGATTGCCCCGAAGTGTCCCGGGCATATGTTACGCCGACTTTACACCGAGGGCTCCGGCGCACCAGCACTTATTGCTATTCATCAGGATGCTTCCGGAAAAGCTAAGGACATTGCCCTGGCTTATGCTAAGGGTATCGGGTGTACCAGGGCTGGGGTCTTGGAGACCACCTTTGCTGAGGAAACTGAGACCGATCTTTTTGGGGAGCAGACGGTACTTTGTGGTGGTGTTTCTGCTCTTATCAAGGCAGGTTTTGAGACACTTGTAGAGGCTGGCTATCAGCCTGAGGTTGCTTATTTCGAGTGCCTTCATGAACTAAAGCTCATTGTTGACCTTATCTATCAGGGCGGCTTAAGTTATATGCGCTACTCAGTTAGCGATACTGCCGAGTATGGCGATTATACCCGCGGTCCGCGGGTTATTGATGACCTGGTAAGGGATGAAATGCGGCAGATTCTGGCTGAAATACAGAGCGGCAGCTTCGCCAGGGAATGGATACTGGAAAATCAGGCTGGCAGACCGGTCTACAATGCTCTTAAACGGATGGATGCTGAGCATCAGATCGAGGTTGTGGGGAAAAAGCTCCGGAGCATGATGCCGTGGCTTAAAGCCTGAGGAGGGCTTCAGCATGGATAAAGTTATCATATTTGACACTACATTGCGTGATGGCGAGCAGGCAGCTGGAACAAGCTTGACTGCGGCAGAAAAGTTGGAGATCGCGAGACAGTTGGAAAAGCTTGGTGTCGATGTCATTGAAGCCGGATTCCCCATAAGTTCACCGGGTGATTTTGAAGCGGTACAGCTTATAGCGCGTGAGATTAAGGATTGCGTAATTTGTGGTCTTTCCCATGCGACTCCTGAAGCTGTTGATAGAGCCTGGGAAGCAGTGCGGGAAGCTAAACGCCCCCGGATCCATGTTTTCCTTTCGGCATCTGATATTCATCTTATGTACCAATTGCGGAAAACACGCGAGGAGATCCTCGGGCTTGCCCGTGATATGGTGGCTCGGGCGAGAGGGTATACCGATGATGTGGAATTTTCGCCCATGGATGCTACGCGCACCGAGCCAGCATTTCTTTATCGTATACTGGAGGCGGTTATTGATGCTGGTGCAACTACGGTTAATATCCCGGACACAGTTGGGTATGCTATCCCAGCTGAGTTTGGCGAGCTGATTACCGGTATCATCAACAATGTGCCTAATATTGACAGGGCAGTGCTCAGTGTACATTGCCATGATGACCTTGGACTTGCGGTGGCAAACAGCATTGAGGCGATACGCCGGGGCGCCAGGCAGGTCGAGTGCACCGTCAATGGTATAGGCGAGCGGGCGGGAAATGCCTCAATGGAAGAGATCGTTATGGCGTTGAAGACGAGGAGTGACTTCTTGAAGCTGACCACCAACATTGATACCACGCAGATATACAGGACGAGCCGCCTAGTTAGCGAGCTTACAGGATTCCCGGTTCAGCCGAACAAAGCTATCGTTGGTGCCAATGCTTTTCGGCATCAGTCTGGAATCCATCAGGACGGAGTGATTAAGAAGTCGATTACATATGAAATCATCGACCCGAGATCTGTAGGGGTGCCAGCTAGTAGCCTTGTTCTTGGTAAGGTAAGCGGTCGTCATGCATTCAGGGAAAGGTTAGCCGAACTCGGTTACAGCCTCGAAGGCGATGCCTTTGAGCGGGCTTTTAAGGCGTTTAAAGAACTAGCTGACAAGAAGAAGGAGGTTACTGATCGGGATATTGAGTCTCTGATAGCCGAGGAGATGCGTACCGCATCAGAGGTCTATCATCTTGACCATGTTCAGGTCTCTTGTGGGGACCACAGCGTTCCAACGGCGACGGTGAGACTGATCGCTCCTGATGGCAAAGTGCTTGCTGATGCTGCTTTGGGCACCGGACCCGTAGACGCTGTCTATAAGGCGATCAACCGTATAATCAAAGTGTCTAACAAACTTACCGAATTCACAGTGAAATCGGTCACCGAGGGCATTGATGCTATTGGCGAAGTGTTGATAAGGATAGAAAGCGACGGCGTGAGCTATACGGGGCGCGGTGCGTCCACTGATATCATCGTTGCCAGTGCCAAGGCTTACATGAATGCGCTTAACCGCCTGTTAATTGCTAGAAAACAAAAGAAGTAGCTGTTTCCCACCCCTTTAAGTGGCGCTGATTAGCCATCGTTGCCCGGGTTTCGTAGTGTTAATAGATGAGGGAGCGGAAGGATGGCGATAAACATACAAATGGAAATGATTTTGCGTCTGCTTTTAGCCGCTGTACTCGGTGCCGGGATCGGGTATCAACGTGAGAGAGCGGGTAAACCGGCGGGGTTGCGTACGCATATTCTAATTGCCATAGGTTCTGCACTGTTTACAGTGGTCTCCATGTTTGGTTTTGGCGGACAAGTAGACCCTTCGCGGGTAGCTGCTGGGGTGGTGACGGGAATCGGCTTTATCGGTGCCGGAGTCATCTTTCGTGGGATGAGGATGGACGGTCCCGTGGTAGGGCTGACTACAGCAGCTAGTATCTGGGTAACAGCAGCTATCGGGCTGGCTGCTGGTGTGGGGATGTACCTGGTAGCTGTGGTCATCGCGGTGCTTGCAGTAGGGGTGCTGATGCTGCCTAAGGTCAGGGGATAGACTCGTATCTCTCAGGAGGTAACATTGACTCTAGCAGAAAAAATTCTGGCTGCTCATTCGGGCAAACTTGCAGTAACTCCCGGTGAGTTCCTCAATGTCAAGGTTGATCTTGTTCTGGCGAACGACATCACGGCACCACTGGCGATAAAGGAGTTTACCAAGTTAGGAGTGAAAACGGTCTTTGATGCCAAGAAGGTAGTGATGGTGCCTGACCATTTTTGCCCGAATAAAGATATACCTTCAGCTGAGCAGGCAAAGATGATGCGTGAATTTGCCAGAGAGCACGGTATCGTCTATTTCGAAGTAGGGAGGATGGGTATCGAGCATGTGCTCTTGCCGGAGCAAGGATTGGTGTTACCTGGTGACCTTATTATTGGCGCTGACTCACATACTTGTACCTATGGCGCCCTGGGGGCATTCGCTACCGGGATGGGGTCAACCGATATTGCTGTGGCTATGGCGACGGGTGAAATATGGGTCAAAGTGCCGCCGACAATTAAGTTTGTTTACCATGGGAAATTGAAGAAATGGGTTGGCGGTAAAGACCTGGTTCTATACACTATTGGCGATATCGGTGTAGACGGCGCTTTATATTCAGTGATGGAATTCAGCGGTGAAGCGATTGATAGCTTGTCTATGGATGACCGCTTCACCATGGCTAACATGGCGATAGAGGCTGGTGCTAAGGCTGGTATCTTCAGGGTCGATGACAAAACGCTTAAGTACGTAAGAGCCAGAGCGCACCGTCCCTTTGTAATATACGAATCAAATGGCAATGCCGAGTATGCTAAAGTGATCGAGTATGATGTTTCTGCGATCGAGCCTCAGGTGGCTTTCCCTCATCTCCCGTCCAATGTTAGGCCGATAAGCCAGGTAGGTGATGTGAGGGTTGACCAGGTGGTGATAGGTAGCTGCACTAATGGGCGCTTGGACGATTTGAGGCTGGCTGCAAAGGTGCTTAAAGGCAGGGAGGTCGATGAGAATGTGAGGTGCATTATAATCCCCGGGACTCAGCGGGTATATCTTGATGCTTTGAAGGAGGGGCTAATAGAGACTTTTATTAAGGCTGGAGCGGTGGTGAGCACACCGACCTGTGGTCCCTGCCTCGGTGGGTATATGGGGGTACTTGCTGCCGGCGAGCGTTGTGTTTCTACGACTAACAGGAACTTTATTGGACGTATGGGTAGTCCACAGTCTGAAGTATATTTAGCCAATCCTGCTGTGGCTGCAGCCAGTGCTGTTCTGGGAAGGATAGCCAGCCCGGAAGAAGCGATGGGTATGCGTTAGGAGGCGGAAGGGGGTACTCATGAGCAGCCGCCTGGTGGAAATTTTTGAAGACGAGGCTCTTGTCGCGAAGATTCAGAGGCGTTTGCCATACCTATTTCAGCTTGCTGAGTTGGAGAGCTCTAGAGCTGGTAAAGTTGGGATGCAGGTGGGGTCAGCTCGCGAACAGATCCTGATAGCTTTGCTTATGTACAAATTCGGCGAGGTTAATGTGGAAGCGGAGATACCGGTTACTATGCCGGAGGTCGATGTCAGACTGTTCGGTGTGCCAGTGTCTATCAAGACAATCACGGGCAGAGGATTCGCTGGTGTGAAGCTATCTTGGACGGTTGACAGCCAGAAAGCGAAGCAGTTCCAGGAGAGTTATTGCCCACGGTGCGATATTTTGCTGGTTCAAGTGAATTGGAATGCATCAGGCGGGCTTTATTATATTCCGCTGGAAGCTCAGCGGAGGTTATTTGACCAGATAGGTAGGCGGAGATATATTAAACTTCCGAAACCAGGGACGAACCCCAGGGGCATTGAGATTAGTACAGAAACGATGGCACGATTGGTTGATGACGAACAAACTCGACGTGTGGTCATAGAATGGCGGAGGGTTGACATAAGGTATAACCCGTACAAGAGGTGGGTTGACCTGTGGGAGGAAGAATAAAATGGTAAAAAGAGGAACTCGCACATTCGCCTTTGGTTCACCGGGGCGAATCAATCACGATTCAAGCCCCTTTTATTCCAGCAGATTATACGAGGGACTGCCAAAGGAAGACATTGTCAAGCGCGAGGAAAAGCTCTTGCCAGAGAATGTGGCAAATAGAATTTTTTGCAAATCGAGCGAGCGCATGGATGAACTACCAGAAAATAGTATCCATCTAATGGTTACGTCGCCGCCATACAATGTTGGCAAGGAATATGATGAAAACCTGACTTTAAAGGAGTACCGCGAATTTCTGAAAAAGGTGTGGCAGGAGGTCTACAGAGTCCTTGTACCCGGCGGAAGGGCATGTATAAATATTGCCAATTTGGGAAGAAAGCCTTACATACCTCTACACTGTTTTATTATAGAGGATATGATGGAGATAGGCTTCCTCATGCGTGGTGAGATAATATGGAATAAAGGTTCGAGCGCTAGCTCATCTACAGCTTGGGGGAGCTGGCTTTCGCCAGCTAACCCGACGCTAAGGGACGTCCACGAATATATTCTGATCTTCTCCAAAGGAACCTTTTCCCGCAAGAGATTAGCAGGGCGAACCAGTACTATCTCTAGGGAAGAATTCCTCGACTATACAAAAAGTGTGTGGAATTTTCCAGCGGAGTCAGCAAAAAGCATCGGACACCCAGCACCTTTCCCTGTAGAGCTACCTTACAGGCTCATCCAGCTTTACACCTATAAAGGCGAGGTGGTTCTGGACCCGTTTATGGGAAGCGGGCAGACTGCTTTAGCGGCTATGAAAACGAACCGCCGCTTTGTTGGTTACGAGATAGATGAAGAATATGTGAGACTAGCGGAGAGACGGATAAGGAGGTTTACCTACGTACAGCAGGCTCCAAGCTTATTTGAGACGATAGTAGCCGAAGAGAGATCGACCCTAAAAACTGCTACAAAAAGCAAAAGTCGAAGTAGAGGCTTTGTTAACACTTAGGGTGTGTACCTGTTGCTTTAGAATTGTCTTTGCTGTTGTCGAGCGTCGTCTTACGTTCACGAGAAAAAGCCCATGTTTTCGAAGGCAACAAGTGAATTAGGTGAACTGAAGACAAAGTATCCGCAAAAGTTCGCCCCGGAACCGGTGATATTCAGCCATATTAGAAAAGGGGCAAGGATTTTTGTGAGCACAGGCTGTGGTGAGCCCAGGTATCTTGTCAGTGCTCTGGTTGAACATGTGAAAAGATCCCCGAAAGCTATCGTCGACGCTGAGGTGGTGCAGGTATTTACGCTTGGCGTCGCCCCGTACACTGAGGAGAAGTTCAAATACAATTTCAGACACAATTCGTTTTTTATTGGAAACGATACCAGAGATGCGGTAAATCGAGGTGCTGCTGATTATACGCCGGTATTTCTCTCCCGTCTTCCCGAGTTATTTTATAGCGGTTTTATTCCTATCGATGTTGCCCTGGTGCAGGTCTCGCCACCGGACAGACATGGTTATATGAGCCTGGGAATAAGTGTAGATATTACCAAAGCGGCTGTAGAGACGGCTAGAGTGGTTATCGCCCAGATAAATTCTAATATGCCGCGTGTGCATGGGGACGGCTTCATCAATATCGCAGATGTAGACTTTGCCGTTGTCTATGATGAGCCGCTTATCGAGTTCGAGTCCAACGTACCGGATGAAATCGCGCAGCGTATCGGAGGGTATGTCGCCCGTCTGGTTGAGGATGGGGATACTATACAGGTGGGATATGGGAGCATCCCCAATGCGATATTGTCCAGTTTGTCCGATAAGAAGCATTTAGGTGTACATACGGAGTTGCTCACGGATGGAATTGTTGACTTGATGAAGAAAGGTGTGGTGGATAATACGCAGAAGACCGTAAACCGGTACAAAACAGTAGCTACGTTCTGTATGGGAAAGAAGGATACTTACGAGTATATTCATGACAATCCCAGCGTGGAATTCAGGACGATCGACTATACCAATAGTCCTACGGTGATCGCTCAGCATAGGAACATGGTGGCTATAAATAGTGCGTTGGAGGTTGATCTGACCGGTCAGGCTACTGCGGAGTCTTTAGGTAAGACTTTTTACAGCGGCATCGGTGGACAAGCTGATTTTATGAGAGGCGCCGTGCTTTCTCGCGGTGGTAAACCAATACTGGCACTTCAATCTACTGCTAAAAACGGCACTATCTCGAGAATTGTGCCTTTTATTAAAGAGGGAGCAGGTGTGACTTTGAACAGAGGTGATATCCACTACGTGGTCACCGAATATGGAATTGCTTATTTGCACGGTAAGAACATCAGGGAGAGGGCTATGCAATTAATATCTGTAGCTGACCCGAGATTCAGGTCATGGCTTCTTGAGGAGGCGAAAAAGTTGAGTTTAATTTATCAGGACCAGGCTTTTGTGGCTGGTGAGGCGGGAGAATATCCAGAGCACCTTGAGGTATACAGGACGACAAAGGCAGGTATTACGGTTTTGTTACGACCGGTAAAAATAAGTGATGAGCCTTTGCTGAAGGAGTTTTTCTATTCGCTTTCTGATAGTAGCCTTTACCGGCGCTTCATTTCAGCTCGTAAAGATATGCCCCATGAGCGTCTGCAAGAGTTTACTATAATCGATTACACCAAGCAGATGTCAATTCTGGCGGTTATAACTGAGGACAAAAAGAAAGAAGCTGTTATCGGTATGGGGCAGTACGTTATTGATGAGAACTCTTACACTGCGGAGGTGGCTTTTGCAGTCAGGGATGAATACCAGAACAAAGGTGTGGGTGGAGAGCTGGTAAATTATCTGATTTATCTGGCGAGGAGAAGTGGTCTCCTCGGTCTGACTGCTGAAGTTCTAGTTGATAACCACCCCATGTTGTATCTTTTAGAAAAGGCTGGTTTCAAAGTGGAAAAGAGGCAAGCGAATGTATTTTACCTCAGATTAGGATTTCACGATTGAGAACTCTACCCATATTTTCCCGGTTTAAGGAGGTGTCACTTGAAACTGAAAGGCAAAGCACACAAGTTTGGTGCGAATATAGACACTGATGTTATTATCCCGGCACGGTACCTGAATGTTTCTGAGGCTAACGAGTTAGCCAAACATTGTATGGAAGGTATTGCACCCGATTTCTCAGGGCGGGTCAGCCCTGGTGACATCATCGTTGCTGAGACCAATTTCGGCTGCGGTTCATCCAGAGAGCATGCTCCTCTAGCGATAAAAGCGGCTGGTATATCCTGTGTGGTCGCTAAGAGCTTTGCTCGCATCTTTTTCCGCAATGCCATAAACATCGGGTTGCCGCTGCTGGAGTGCGATACTGCTGTTGACAACACAAATGAGGGGGATGTTCTGGAGGTGGATTTAACCACTGGAGAGATAAGCAATCTTACCAGTGGCAAAAAATTTGTCGCCAGACCATATCCTGATTTCATGACGGGGATAATAGCTGCTGGTGGGCTTATCGAATACACCAGGAGGAAACTAGCTGGAGGTTTGTAGAATTGGAATTCAAAATTGCAGTTTTACCTGGAGATGGGGTGGGACCTGAGGTGGTGGCAGAAGCGTTGAAAGTTCTTGAAGCTGTAGGGCGGAGGTTCAATCACAGTTTTGAGTTCAGGGAGGGTCTTGTAGGTGGTGCAGCTATAGATGCGTATGGTGTTGCGTTGACTGACGAAACTCTGGAAATGTGTCGAAGTTGTGATGCTGTTTTGCTGGGGGCTGTGGGTGGTCCAAAATGGGATGACCCGCTGGCAAAGGTACGTCCAGAGGATGGGCTCCTTGCTTTAAGAAAGGGGTTGGGGTTGTTTGCCAATTTGAGACCGGTCAGGGTGTTTCCAATGCTGGTGGATGCTACCGCTTTAAAACCCGAGGTAGTGAGGGGTGTAGACCTAATATTCGTTCGTGAACTTACTGGCGGACTGTATTTTGGGCAGCCGAAAAAGCAGTGGCGAACCGCTGAAGGTAGACAGGCTGTGGATACTATGGCTTATTCAGAAAAAGAGATTGAGCGCATAGTGAGGGTTGGTTTTGAGATAGCATTGACGCGGCGGAAAAAGCTGACCTCTGTGGACAAAGCCAATGTACTGGAGTCATCGCGGTTATGGCGGCAGGTTGTCACTGAGGTCTCACGGGACTATCCTGTAGTGGAACTCGAACATATGCTGGTTGATGCCTGTGCTATGCGCCTCATCCAGCGTCCGACACAATTTGATGTATTGGTCACTGAAAATACGTTTGGCGACATACTGACTGATGAGGCCTCGATGTTAGCGGGCTCTATGGGGATGCTGCCCTCAGCCAGCCTAGCTGGTGTACCTAAGGGCGGTGTCTCCAAGGCGTTCGGGCTTTATGAGCCCATTCATGGCAGTGCTCCCAGCAGGGCAGGACAGGATATGGCTAATCCAATAGCTACTATACTTAGTGCTGCTATGATGTTGCGCTATTCATTGGGGCTTGTTGCCGAAGCTGAGGCGGTGGAGAAGGCAGTGCTCGCTGTTCTGGAGGACGGTTATCGTACTTATGATATAATGAGCGAAGGCAAGACTAAGGTGGGCACAAGAGAAATGGGGAGCCTTATTGTGGAGAGGATAAAAAGGTAATGACGGTCCAGCTTTACGATACCACTTTAAGGGATGGTACACAGCAGGAAGGGATTTCCTTTTCGGTGGCTGATAAGTTGAGGATTGCCCAGAAGCTTGATGAACTCGGAATCCATTTTATCGAGGGTGGATGGCCCGGGGCTAACCCTAAAGACACCGAGTTTTTTGCTCGGGCTAAAGACTTGAAGTTAAAGCATTCAGTCTTGGTGGCTTTTGGCAGCACTAAACACCCTGATTCAAAAGTCGATAGCGACCCAAATCTTGCTGCCCTGGTGGAAGCGGGAACGAGGGTGGTCACCATTGTGGGCAAAAGTTGGGACCTACATGTTACGCAACTCCTTGAAGTCTCTCTCGAAAGTAATCTCGGTCTAATAACCGAGTCTATAAGTTTTTTGAAGTCACGTGGACTTACTGTGTTTTTCGATGCTGAGCACTTCTTCGATGGCTATAAGGCAAATCGTGAATATGCATTAGAGGTTGTGGGAACTGCAGCAAAAGCGGGGGCTGACTGCATAGTTCTTTGTGATACTAACGGTGGTGCTTTGCCTTCTGAAATTGCTACTGCTGTTAGTGAAGTGCACAAGAAAGTAGCTGTTCCGCTAGGAATTCACACGCATAATGATGGTGAGCTTGCTGTGGCTAATTCCATTGTAGCAGTCCAGAACGGGGTGATCCAGGTCCAGGGGACGATAAACGGTTATGGTGAGCGCTGTGGCAATGCCAATTTATGCTCCATAATTCCAGCTTTGAAATTGAAGCTTGGCATTGATTGTGTTACAGGGGAACAGCTAGCCAAGCTTACGGAGGTCTCCCGTTTTGTAGCTGAATTAGCCAACCTGGCTCCGTCAGCTAGTCTTCCCTATGTGGGGACAAGTGCTTTCACGCATAAAGGCGGGCTCCATGTTTCTGGGATTATGAAATGGGAAGACAGTTACCAACATATCGACCCCAAGCTGGTGGGCAATCGCCCCAAGGTTGTTGTTTCTGAACTCTCAGGGAAGAGCAATATCATCTACAAAGCTAAAGAAATGGGTATTGCATTGCCATCCAGGGGCAAGCAAGCTCGAGAGGTGGTACAGCGGATAAAAGAGCTGGAGAGCCGGGGGTTCCAGTACGAAAACGCTGAGGCGTCTTTTGAGTTACTTTTACGGCGTGCACAGCCAGGCTATGAGCCGCCTTTTGAGTTGATCGACTTTATGGTAGTGGTGGAAAGGCATCGCCGCCCGTCCAGTAAGGGTGATGCCGAGTTGCTTGCTGAGGCTACTGTAAAGGTGAAAATCGGTGACAAAGTGTTCCATACCGCGGCCGAGGGCAACGGTCCGGTGAATGCCCTTGACCAGGCATTACGCAAAGCTCTGGTAGAGTTTTATCCTGAGGTGGGTCGGGTTGAGCTGGTTGACTACAAGGTGCGGATACTGGAAGAGAGTGCTGGTACTGCCTCGCAAGTGCGGGTACTTATCGAGTCCAGCGATGGGCAAAGAAAGTGGCGGACTGTCGGTGGTTCTACCAACATCATCGAAGCGAGCTGGCTAGCTCTGGCTGACAGCCTTGAATATTACTTGCTTAACAACAAGTGACCGAAAGAGGCAGCGCACTCGTGGCTGAACATGTGGGTGCGCTGCCTCCTTTCTTTGAGTGTTTAGTAGTTTTCCCGCTTTAGCAGGGTGGCTGCTCCCTGCCCACCACCGACGCAGGCAGTTGCAACCCCATAAGTGCCCTTCTCCAGGTTCAATATTCGGGCTAGTGTGCCTATCAGACGGTTCCCGCTGGCTCCCAAAGGATGACCGATGGCAACAGCACCACCCTTTATATTGACTCGCTCCGGGTCGATACCGAGCTCCCTAATAGCGTAAATGGTTACAATGGCAAAAGCTTCGTTTATCTCCCAGAAGTCTATATCTTTGACATCAAGCCCGGCATGTTTCAATGCCATCCTGCTGGCAGGGACTGGTCCTTTGCCCATTACACTCGGGTCTACACCAGCCCATCCCATGGACACGATGGTAGCCAGGGGTTTGAGCCCATATTGCTTGGCCTTTTCCTTCGACATTAACATCAATGCCGTGGCGCCGGCATTCAGGGGTGAAGCGTTGCCAGCGGTTATCTGCCCTTCGGGTATATAAGCAGGTCTGAGTTGTGCCAGTCCCTCCATCGAGGTATCAGGTCTGATGCTGACATCGTAGTCGATGACCTGCTTTTTCCCATCAGGTAAAGTTACTTCAATGGGCAGTATCTCTCCCTTGAAGTAGCCCTCCTGAAGGGCTTTGGCAGCCCTCTGATGGCTCCTGAGTGCCCAGCGGTCCATGTCCTCGCGAGTAAAGCCAGACTCAGCAAACAGCTTTTCTGCAGTAAGCCCCATGTTCATAGCCACAGCGAAATTGTACTTCTTAAACCGCTCTTCGCTGAAGAAAGCGGGGTCTGGCTGTCTGAGTATTGCTCTGGGGTCGCCCGGCTCTATGCCCATTGGAATGTGTGTCATGTGTTCGATACCTACGGAGATAACGATATCGGAGTAACCGAGCATTATCTCCATGGCACCCCTGTTTGTGGTCGCCATTGTGGAGGCACATTGTTTATCGAATTGCTCTGCAGCTACGTTGAAAGGCATATCTGCTTCAAAGACGATGCTTCTGCCTCCGTATGTCCATTGCTCACCTACGGGCATGGCGGTACCGGTAAGGACATGGTTGACATCTTCTGGCTTTACCTTTGTCCTCTTCAACATCTCCTTGATAAGCATACCGGCGACGCGGTCCATCCTGAGACTGTTGAATACATCGCGTTCTGGCTCTCTGGGTCTTGATCTGGAGAATGGTGACCGTAGATAGTCAACTATGACAGCTTCTCTTAATTGGGGCATTTTAACCTCCTTCTTAATATTTTGTGACCTCTTAGCTGTACCCAGCGGGAGATCGCTGTGAATAGGCTATACCGGTTTTCCTACAGGGACTATATACAAGGGTCTTACTTGTTCCTCCAGTTTAAGGGCTTTTCTTATCTCCTCGTCATCGAAAGCACCGACCATCACCGTCCCCAGCCCCAGTGCTACGGCTTGTAGTGCAATGTTCTGCCCCACATGCCCCGCCTCCATATGGACATATCTCTCAGCACGTCTGCCATATCTGTAAGCAGTCCTAGAGAAAAGGGCACAAATGATTATATCAACTGGGCAGGCAGAGATACAAGTTTGCCCCAGAGCCGCTTCAGCGAGGTTGTCTCTAAGGTCACCTTCGATGTGGACGCTGAGGGCATGATTGTCTACCTGATAATGGTATACACCGGCAGCCAGTCCCTCCACGGTTTGTGCACCGGTTGCTATGAAGACTTCTAGCGGGTATGTGGCACCGGCGCTAGGCACAGTCCTTCGCCCACCACTGGCGGTGATGCCTTGGGCTGCCCATAGAAGCTGGGAGAGTTGCGCTAGGGAAATCGAATCACTCCGGTACCGCCTTATCGACCTCCTTTTCAGGATAGCTTCCTCTACAGGTACCTTCCCTGCGAAGGCTGGATTGGGCAGTCGAAGCAAGTCTTGTTTCACTTTTGGTATTACCCTTTGATGACTCCCAGGGGCACAGCCATAGCGACTTTTCGTGATATTCCCGCTTTGTGGGTTACTTCCACCACGTGAGTGACATCTTTATAGGCTTGCGAGGCTTCTTCAGCCAATGATGCCATGCTATCTGCCTTAACTATAATTCCTTTAGCTCGTAGCTCTTCGGCTATATCAGACCCTCTCAGCTGGCGTTTGGCCGCCCCTCTGCTCTGCACCCTGCCGGCACCGTGACAGGTGGAACCGAACGACTCTGCCATTGCCCGCTCTGTGCCCACTGCCACGTAGGAACGGCGCCCCATGTCTCCAGGGATGAGGACCGGTTGTCCGATCTCTTTATAGCATTGCGGTACATCCTTGTGCCCTGCGGGGAAAGCTCTGGTAGCACCTTTGCGGTGGACACACAAGGTCATTCTGGTGCCGTTTACAGCGTGCTCCTCTATTTTGGCGATATTATGGGCGACATCGTAGATCTGCCGCATTCCTAGTTCTTCAAAACTTTTACCGAAGACTTTAGCCAGTGATTCTCGTACCCAGTGAGTGATACACTGGCGGTTTGCCCATGCGTAATTAGCAGCACATGCCATGGCGGCTAGATAGTCCTTGCCTTCCGGTGAGTCAATAGGTGCGCAGGCTAATTGTCTGTCCGGGAGGCTGATGCCGTATCTTTTGACTGCTGTCTCCATTATTTTAAGGTAGTCATCACAGACCTGGTGCCCGAGACCTCGGGAGCCAGTGTGGATTAGTACAAGTATCTGCCCTGGATGGTCGATGCCCATCGCTTTAGCTGCGGCTGCATCATAAATTTCCCGCACCACTTGTACTTCGAGGAAATGGTTTCCTGAGCCTAAAGTCCCTGATTGGGGTGCACCTCTTTGCTTGGCTCTGGCGCTTACTTTTTCTGGATTAGCACCCTTTAACCGCCCTGTTTCTTCCGTTACCTCCAGGTCGGCTTGTAACCCGAAGCCCCGTTTCACTGCCCAGTGGGCGCCTTCGGTGAGGATTTCATTCATCTCCTTTTCGTTCACTCTTATTTTTCCCTCTGAACCAACGCCGGAAGGTATATTGTGGAACAGTTCGTCAACAAGTCCTTTTATCTTGGTCCTAACTTCATCTTCGCTGAGGTTGGTGCGAAGTAATCTGACACCACAATTGATGTCATAACCTACACCACCTGGTGACACCACACCATCGGTGATTCTGGTAGCAGCGACGCCTCCGATGGGGAAACCATAGCCCCAGTGTATATCGGGCATCGCCAGAGACCTACCTACTATTCCTGGCAGGAAAGCCACATTAGCTACTTGTTCTAAGGACTGGTCCTCTTTTATAGCCTCGAGCATTTTCTCGTCAGCATAGACCAGTCCGGGAACTCTCATACCCTGCTTGTACTCTTTCGGTATCTCCCAGCGGAAATCGTCTATCTTCCTAATCTGTCCTGTCCATTTGCTCATCTGAACTCACCCTAGATATCAAAGATTACCTGTACTTTGTAAATACCGTCCTGTTTTTCTATTTGCAGCATGTGGTAAGTAGCTGCCTTTACTTCTCTTCTTATTTTTTGCTTTTGGGGGTTAATTTTCTCGCCGTGGCACCTTGCTTTCATCGTGTTGCCAGTAAGCTCGTCTATCTCGAATCTCTTGAATACCGTATGCTCGACATCGAAGATATATATGAGTTCATTGAGCCATTCTACCAGCAAAACATCGGTGTCTTCAGCAGAGAGTTCTAAGGCACGTTCCATTGTTTCTCCGATAGTATCCAAGTCTAGCATCAGACTGAAAAGCCCTAATGCGGCATTGGCGAACAGTTCTTTAATGTCAGACCCATAAGCAACAATACCGATATCTGCTGTATGGTCGATGATCTCGAAAGGCTTGTCCACAACCCATCCTCATGTCCAGTAGGGACAGGTCCTATTATATAGGGCTTGCTTCAAGGAAGTCAAAAAGGTGGACGACTTTTTGATTACCGTAGTCCAGTGTGGTCTGTTGCTTTCAACTATTGCTGAGACTTGGAAGACCGGATGCTTTATAATAATGCGCAAGGCAAGTGCCGGCGCTAGTTTTGAAGTGGACGGCACTATATCATTGTTGAGCTAAAAGGAGGTGCAGGTATGGACTTAGGTCTAAAAGGTAAGGTAGCTATTGTGACCGGAGCGGGGCGGGCTATCGGTGAGGAGATAGCGAAAAGCCTTGCACGGGAAGGGGCAAAAGTGGTGGTCAATGACCTTTTTGCAGAGCGTGCACAGAGAGTTGCTGACGAGATAAAGAAAGCTGGTGGAGAAGCGATGGGGATAAAGGCTGATGTGACCAATTCGGCAGAGGTCACCAAAATGGTTGATGAGGTGGTGGCGAAATGGGGCAGGGTGGACATGCTGGTGAACAATGCCGGTGTACCGGCACCGAGCGCTGAGGAGGACGCCATACCAGGTCAATATGCTACTTTTGCTGAAAGTGACCCCTCGGTATGGGAAAAATATATTGATGTCAACATTTATGGTACGATGAACTGCACCAAGGCGGTCATCAGTTTGATGATCCAGCAGAGATACGGGAAAATAGTGAGCATCATGTCTGATGCCGGGCGGGTTGGTGAGCCCAGGCTGGCTGCCTATGCAGCGGGTAAGGCTGCTATACTGGGGTTTAGCAAGTCTTTAGCCAGAGAAGTAGCCCGTTACTGCATCAATGTGAACTGTGTTTCCCTGGGTGCCACACCACATCCGGGTCAGGACGAAAGGACAAAGGCGAGGCTGAGGGCTGGTGGAATAAGCGAGGAGCAGATAGAACAGATGCTGAAGGAGCGGAGAGAGGCGGTGATGAGGAACTACCCGCTGGCGAGAGGCTTAGGGAGGTTGGGTTTACCCTCGGACGCAGCCAATGCGGTGCTTTTCCTCGTTTCTGATGTCTCGGCGTGGGTAACCGGGCAGGTGCTCAGCGTCAGCGGTGGCTATTCGATGGTAGGCTAAAATATGACCTGTGGAGTTTACTGAAAGGGGATAAGGAGATGGAATACGAGACTATCATTTACAAAAAAGATAACTGTACAGGCACAGTGACACTTAACCGTCCGGAGCGTCTTAATGCTATAAACACAAGGTTAAGTTCTGAACTGGAGAGTCTGCTGGACGAACTCGCAAGTGATAACGAGGTCAGGGTGGTCATTATAACCGGTGCCGGCAGGGGTTTCTGTGCTGGGGCTGATATAAAAGAGATGGCTGAAAGTAGCGGTCAGCAGGTCACTCAGAGAAGCAGGCTGTGGAGGTACCGCTTCTTCAACAAGTTGGAAGACCTGGGGAAGCCAGTGATTGCGGCGATAAATGGACCGTGCAATGGCGGCGGACTGGAAATAGCCTTGTGTTGTGATTTCCGCATTGCCTCTGAGGCAGCTAGTTTTGGAATGGGCGAGGTGAAGCTGGGCATCATTCCGGCTGCCGGTGGCACAGTGCGTTTACCCCGTCTGATAGGTCCAGCGCGGGCGAAGGAGTTCCTTTATTTTGGAAATGTTATCGATGCCAGGCGAGCATATGAGATCGGGCTGGTAAACAAGGTGGTGCCAGCGGAAGAACTCATACCCGAAGCCCTGAGATGGGCTAGCGAACTTGCCGAGAGACCACCGCTGTCGTTAAGAATGCTCAAATATTGTGTCAATGTAGGCATGCAGATGGACTTGCTCAGTGCGCTTGACTATGAGAGTAAGTGTGCTGAGATACTGCGAGGTAGCGAGGACTACAGAGAGGGGACAAGGGCATTTGTCGAGAAGCGCAAGCCCATTTTTAAAGGTAGGTGATTGGGGCGAGTCCCCGGCTACCTTTCTCTGACCAGAACGTGCACGGTGCTTACACCGCCGAAGCCGGCGCATTCGGTAACACCGACTTTTGGACTGCCCGGGACCTGTCTTTCCCCCGCTTCTCCTCTGAGGTGAAGTGTTATCTCGGCTATTTGTCTGGCGCCGGTAGCGCCGAGTGGATGCCCCTGTGCTTGAAGCCCGCCGCTCGGGTTTACAGGTATGACACCGTTGATTTCTGTCTTCCCTTCAATCGTATATTTCCAGCCTTCGCCTTCGGGGCAAAATCCCAGGGCTTCAATCTGCACGATTTCACCTATTGTCGCTGCATCATGCACTTCTGCGACCCGGACATCTTTAGGGCTGACACCAGCTTGCCCATAAGCCTCCTCAGCAGCTCTAACTGTGTTCTGTGGTATGCACTTCTTGCGGTCGGAGTACTTTTGTATATGCAGAGCTGAGCCAGCTATTCGGACTAGCGGTTTATTGGTGTATTTGGAAGCCACATCGGCGGCGCAGAGCACGAGGGCAGCGGCACCGTCGCTTGTGGGGCAACATTGGTAGAGGGTGAGAGGGTCGGCGACCATCCGCGAGTTAAGCACCTCTTCCAAAGTGAATATCTTTTTGTACTGGGAGTAAGGGTTGATGGCGCCGTTCTTGTGGTTCTTTACAGACACCTGGGCAATTGCCTCTATAGGAGCACCGTATTCCCTCATGTACCGCCGTGTCATAAAGGCATACAGCCCCATCATCACGCCGGTGCCGAGGTATCTCTCCGGTGAATATCTCAGGGGCGATGTGAGCGGTCCCCGTGGCATCTTTTCGGAGCCGGCGACGAGAATGATATCGTACAGACCTGTGCCGATGAGACGTGTGGCAAGCCACACTGCTGTACTGCTGGAGGAGCAGGCATTTTCGATATTACCTATCATCGGTATTCCGTGGCTGCCGAATTCTTGAAAAACGAGGAGTCCTGCTGAAGATGCCTGCTCTCTGACATGGGAGTACATCGCGACCTGGACGTCACGCCACTTGATACCGGCATCCTCGATAGCCCTGGAAATTGCCTCTTTAGCCAGGTCTATGTAGGTCTTTTCAGGGGGAAACCTGCCGAATGGATGAAGCCCAACACCCAGGACTACAACATCCCGCATTTTTACCTTCTTTGTCATCTCCAGTTTCCTCCTGTGATTTGAGTACAGCTTGATGTCCGATTTTCGGTCATGAAAGTAGCTTAGCCACATAAATCATTATGCTATCGCCTTCTTCGGTCTTATCAGCCTCTCTTATCTCAATGTGGACGGGCATTCCTACCTTGATTTTAGCATTTGCCGGGTCGATGTCCACAATTTGTGTCGTAGTTACAGCGCCGCCGGAGAATTCTATTTCGGCGATTACGTAAGGCACAGGTCCCTTCCAGTCCTGGTGTGGAGGCACGTGCAGAATGGTGAAGTTTCTAATTCTGCCCTGTTTATCTAGCGTCACCTGTTCGCAGTCCGGGCTGGAGCAGTTCAAACAGAGTGGGTGCAGCCCGAACATCACCTCGCCGCAGCTTTTGCAGTGCATACCCAGAAGTTCAAAATCGCCAGATGGTGGAATCTTAAGTTCACTTTCTTTAAAAGACTTCATCACTGTCCTTTAGCCTCCCGGAACTTTTAATGCTAGCTGCCCTTTATTTTGCTAAATGTTTCCGCAAGATGTAATCAGACCGGAGAAAAAGCTTTAGTGTTACAAGTGTATCAAGGTGTTGGAGACAGGTCAAACGTTAGCTGTGTGTTGACGGTGGTAAGCAGTATTGAGTGGTGGAGCTGAGGGGAGTCGAACCCCTGACCTCCTCCGTGCAAGGGAGGCGCTCTCCCAATTGAGCTACAGCCCCACTGTGACCATATTGTACTGGTAGACTTAGCTGATTAACAACCTCGGTGCTCGTTCGAGCCCGAGGTATCCATAGGGCTGGCGAATCTGGCTTGTGTTCTCTGAAACGGCGCTTTGCCAGAGCTAGGTCGCGAGTGGAATAGCAGTAGATACAGCCGTGCAGGCAGGTGTCCATAACGCCGATGTCCTTGCTCAGGGTGCACAGGCAGTGCTGGCGCTGGGAAGGGTCTTTGTGATAACTAATATCCAGTGCCCAGAGTTCTCGAATTAGTTCGTCGTCGATGCATTTTCCTGGCGGTATTCCTGCTGCGCTAACTTCGGGAGAAGCGGCACAGGTGAACATTCGAATGCCATTCCGGTGAGCTATAGAGGCGAGCCCTTTAAGTAGTTCTAGATTGGCTTCACAGATAATGTTTCTATCGAGCTTGAAATTGCCCTGTGCTTCCAGTATGCAAAGCCTGCGCTCCGTCTTGCGGTAAAGACAGACAAAGCTGACCATGACGCGATGGGTAATGCCGTTTAGCGCCCTTGCCAGCCGGGAGAACCTGTTAAGGTGGTAAGCTGGTGGTGTTATATCCGAGATGATAATGGGGTCGTAGCGCCATACCACACGGTGGGAACCAATATGCTGGCTTAATCTACGGAAGGTCGCCAGCCTTTTCTCCACCGTGGGTAAGTTAGGCTCCAGTATGCGCGGGTAGTCGTTAAGGGTAAACTGGAAGTAGTAGCGGAACCCCCTGCTGTCGATTTCGTCGAGGTAGGGCAAAAGTGGTGAAGGGTCTTTGGACCAGAAGACTATGGCATCAACATCCTCCGGGCGAAGTGAAACTTGAGATAATCGCTTATGGCTCACAGGGTTGGGGACAAGGCACCATCCGGCTCTTATTCGGTTCATGAGCCACCGGCTGTAGAATGCCGGAATATCTGTCCTTCGGCTGGCTGAAATGATCATACTGTCTTGAAAAAGGTTAGCCCGGTCTGTAATTAGTATATATCATGCAGACCTGCCTTTTCACTTCGCAGGTGCTATCAGTTATAATGATGCAGTCTCGCAACTGAACACGAAAGAAAGGAGAGGTTTTCCGTGTCTGAAGATGTATATCAAAGGCTAGCTGATGCGATTAATGCCCGCGGTGCTGCTTATCCGGCGGTGCCCTGCCCGGAGTTTTATGCTGTAGCCAGAGAGTTTTTCACTCCTGAGGAAGCCGAGATTGCCTGCCATATGCCGAATAGGTCGGCGGTGCTGGAGGAGCTGGCGGGACACATTTCTAAGATTGACCAGTCACGGTTGCAGGAGCATCTGGAGAATATGGCGGAGAAGGGGGTAGTGAGGGTAAAGGAGGTGAACGGTAAAAAGTATTATGAGTTGTTGCCGTTTGTGCCGGGAAGCATTGAATTGCAGTTCATGCGGGGGCGTGACGACGAGCGTACCAAAAGGCTGGCACAGCTTTTGCGTGAGTATGCCAAGGCATTAAGAAATATGGCAACCGCCGCACCTCAAGCTGCAGAGAGTGCAGCAACTGCTACCAGAACCATCCTTGTAAGGCGGGAAGTGCAGCATCTCAGCACTATTTTGCCTTGTGAGGAGGTGTTCAAGCTTATAGAAAATACTAAGCATATAGCCGCGGGGACATGTGTCTGCCGGCACCAGGGTGACCTGCTGGACAGACCGTGCGATAAGCCGAAGGCGAATATGTGCATGGTATTTGGTGAGTCTGCCAGGTTTGTAGCTGAATACGGTTTTGCCCGCCCTATCTCGAAGGAGGAAGCCCGCCGTAGCATAGAGGAAGCAGAAAAGGCAGGGCTGGTGCACAGTTATGCCAACACCGAAGACAGGGCTATCAATCTGCTGTGTAACTGCTGTGGCTGCCATTGCTTTATTTTAAGGCCGCTATCGCGCCATCCGTCTCCAGCACAGGGGGTGATTGCCGAGTGGGTCTCTGTCATCGATGAGGACGATTGTACTGGCTGTGGGGCCTGTGTAGACCGGTGCTGGATGAAAGCGTTGGGGCTGGAGGGTGACCGTGTGGTCTGTCTTATGGAGCGGTGTATCGGGTGTGGCGTCTGCCGCTATGTGTGCCCCACCGACGCAATAAAGCTGGAGCGCAGGGTGGAGGTGATTAAGAGCTAGGGGACGGCGGCAGTCAAATTCTTGTGAGGGCAATATACAGCAACCATATCATGCTCCTTGAAGTGCCTTCCACTTGTGCTTATGTTAAACGTTCCCAGAGTGAATTTGCTAAAATGTTGGGGTTGGTGTCGAAATCGCGATAGGGCTTATTCGATTTCGGGGATATGGTGATGAAGAAGGTGCTTTTTGTCTGTGTGCATAACTCGGGGCGGAGCCAGATGGCTGAGGCTTTTTTCAATCGTTATGCCAAAGGCAAGGCTATTGCCGAGTCGGCTGGGACCGAGCCGGCGAACGTTGTTGACCCGAAGGTTGTCCGGGTCATGAAGGAGATAGGGATAGATATAAGCGGTAAGCAGCCCCGCAGGCTTACTGTTGAGATGCTGGCTGGCGTGGATCGTGTGGTCACTATGGGGTGTGGTGTGGAGGGCGTCGCCCGGCGTCTTTCTTACCCACGGAGGACTGGGGGCTGGAAGACCCTTCAGGTAAGTCCTTAGCGAAGATTAGAGAAATCAGGGAGCAAATTGAAAGCAAGGTGAAAGAACTGGTCAAAGAGATTCTGGGGACTGATTGAGTACGAACGCTGAAAGTAAAAAATGGGCAAAGCAAGTTTGATTAGCGACGAAGTGCTTTATGGGGTATCGAGGCCGGCACGATATACCGGTGGTGAGTGGAATAGTATAGTCAAAGACTGGAATGCGGTGCCGATACGGGTCGCTCTAGCCTTTCCCGATGTTTATGAGGTCGGCATGTCAAATCTGGCATTACCGATACTCTATAAGATATTAAATGAGCAACCCGACATCCTTGCTGAGCGCGTTTTTGCTCCGTGGCTGGACATGGAGGACCAGATGCGCAAGCACCACATGCCGCTTTTCAGTCTGGAGAGCAAACGACCGCTCTCGGACTTTGATGTCATCGGATTCTCTTTGGGCTATGAACTTACATATACGAATGTGCTTAATATGCTTAATCTAGCTGATATTCCTGTTTATAGTCGAGAACGGGATGATAGCCATCCGCTGGTGATAGCTGGCGGGAGTTGTGTTTTTAATCCCGAGCCGATGGCTGATTTTATCGACCTGTTCATTATAGGTGAGGCTGAGGAGGCGATATTGGCTTTTCTGGATGTTTTCCGTGCCTACCGGGGGGGCAGGGTGCAGTTGCTACGCGAGGCAGCAAAGTTGCCCGGTGTGTATGTGCCGAGCTTTTATGAGGTGGCTTACAATAACGACGGGACTTTAGCTGCTTTTAGCCCTGTTGTACCGGAAGCCAGGCTGCCGATTGAGCGTCAAATAATCGGTAGACTTCCATATCCTGTTACCAGCCCTGTAGTACCTTATATCAAAGTAGTCCATGACAGGGGTGCTATCGAAATACAACGGGGTTGTAGTCGTGGTTGCCGCTTCTGTCAGGCGGGTATGATATATCGTCCAACCCGTGAACTGCCGGAGCAGGAGGTGGCTACTGCTGTGGAGGAACTCCTTGCGGGTTGCGGCTATAACGAGGTGACCCTGGTCTCTCTAAGCACCAGTGACTACAGCAATATCAGTCGTCTGGTAAGCCGGCTGGCACAGCAGTATTCCAGAGATACCCTGACGATATCGTTACCCAGCTTGAGGCTTGATATCTCAGCCATAAAGCTGATTGAGGCTTTACCACGGAGGCACAAGACGACCCTCACTTTTGCGCCTGAAGCGGGGACAGAGAGGCTGCGTCAGGTGATAAACAAGGGCATCTCTGAAGAGGGTATATTGGACACACTCGCTGCGGCTTTCGAGAGAGAGTGGCTCAATATCAAACTTTACTTCATGGTGGGGCTGCCTACAGAGACCATGGATGATGTGAAAGGGATAATAGACCTGGTGGAGAAGACCGTTAAACTGGGTAGAAAAATAAGGTCAAGGACTCCGACAATTCGGGTCAGCGTGGCTGCTTTTGTGCCCAAGCCTCATACTCCCTGTCAGTGGGTGGCGCAGGAAGCCATGGAGCGGCTGGTTGCCAAGCACGATATGCTAAAGCGTGTTGTGCCACGCTTTGGCGCCCAACTGTCATGGCAGGATGTGAGGACAAGCCAGCTCGAGGCAGTGCTCTCCCGTGGTGACAGGAGACTGGGTAAGGTCATTTACCGGGCTTGGGAGAAGGGTTGCAAATTTGATGCCTGGAATGAATGTTTTGACTACGGGAAGTGGTTAAGCGCGTTTGAAGAAAATGGGCTCATCACTGCTTTCTATGCCAATCGAGAGCGTTCTCTGGACGAGCTTCTTCCCTGGCAGCATATAGATGCGGGCGTTACCCTGTCATTTCTTAAGAGGGAGTATGAAAACATGTGGCAGGAAAAGGTCACACCTGATTGCATTCGTAATTCCTGTAATGCCTGTGGGTTGCACCGCTGGCATCCGGACTGCCGCAGGAAGTTCGAGGAAGTCAAATCTGTAAAGCATAACGGGTTGTGCTATGATAAGAAGTGAAGGGAGGGAATTATGGAAGGCGTCTCTTTACCATCTGAGTCAGTATACTGGCCGTTTAAAAAATACCAGGAGATGTACAGAAGGTCTATAGAAGACCCTGAGCATTTCTGGGCGGAGGAGGCTAGAAAGCTGGACTGGTTTAAGACCTGGGACACCGTGCTGGAGTGGGAACCGCCGTATGCCCGGTGGTTTGCTGGCGGCAGGATAAACGCCTGTTACCAATGCGTTGACCGACATGTGAAGACATGGCGGCGTAGCAAAGTAGCTATCTACTGGGAAGGTGAGCTAGGCGATAGCCAGGTGCTCAGCTATTCTACCCTCTATCGGTGGGTGAATAAGTTCGCCTCCGTGTTGAAGAATCTCGGTGTAGCTAAGGGCGATAAGGTGGTCCTGTATATGCCCATGGTGCCAGAGTTGCCTATTTTTATGCTAGCCTGCGCTCGTATCGGTGCTGTGCACACTGTGGTGTTTTCCGGTTTCAGTGCTCAGGCGTTGGCTGACAGGATAAATGATACGCAGGCTAAGGTCCTGGTCACGGCTGATGCTGGTTTCAGACGGGGCAAGTACCTGGAGCTAAAAAATATCACCGATGAAGCTCTGGGTTCAGCCCTATCTATCGAGAAGGTGATAGTCACCAGGCGGGGCAACATACCTACTAATATGAAGCCGGGACGTGATTTCTGGCTGCACGAGTTGCTGGATGACGCGGTGCCATTTGTGCCTGCAGAGCCGGTGGAGGCTACCCATCCTCTATACATATTGTACACTTCTGGAACTACAGGGAAGCCCAAAGGTATTGTGCATAGTACTGGTGGCTACCTTGTGTTTACAAATTCGGGCTATAAATGGGTATTTAACGTCAAAGAGGAATCGGTATACTGGTGCACTGCCGATGTCGGCTGGGTCACCGGACATAGCTCTGTGGTCTATGGGCCACTGTGCCATGGTGCTGCTATAGTGCTCTATGAGGGCGCGCCGGACTATCCTTCTGTTGATAGGTGGTGGGATATCGTGGAAAAATACGGAGTTACCATTTTTTACACCTCACCAACGGGTATCAGGATGCTGATGCGGTACGGTGAGGATGTGGTCAAGAGGCATGACCTGAGTAGTCTTGAGCTGTTGGGTAGCGTGGGTGAAGCTATAAATCCTGAAGCCTGGCACTGGTATTACCGTGTGGTCGGCGGCGAGAGGTGTCCGATTGTCGATACCTGGTGGCAGACAGAAACAGGTGGCACAATGATATCGCCGACCCCTGGCATAGAGCTTGTCCCTCTGAAGCCGGGCTCGGCAACTTTCCCTCTGCCAGGAGTCAACGCCGATATTGTCGATGAAAAAGGCAATTCTGTCCCTAGAGGCGAAAAGGGCTATTTAGTGATAAAGTCCCCCTGGCCAGGTATGCTTATGGGAATTTATGGTGACCCACAGAGATATAAAGAGACTTACTGGTCTAAGTTCCCAGGCATGTTCTATACCGGTGACTATGCAATCAGAGACAATGATGGTTACTTCTGGCTGTTAGGCAGGGCTGATGAGGTGCTTAAGATTGCCGGGCACAGGATAGGAACTATAGAAATAGAAGATGCTGCAGTATCACACGAGGCTGTGGTTGAGGCAGCGGTTGCCAGCCGTCCAGACCCTGTGAAGGGGGAGGGAATAGTCATCTTTGTCACATTGCGACAGGGCTTTGAGCCTTCGCCGGAGCTGAAAAACAAACTAAAGCAGCACATACGCTCAACTCTAGGACCTGTGGCTACTCCGGACGAGATTTATTTTGTCAACAAGTTGCCCAAGACAAGGAGTGGCAAGATTATGAGGCGAGTCCTTAAAGCTGTGGCTAGCAGTGCCAGCATTGGTGATTTGACTACACTCGAGGACGAGGCATCGGTGGAAGAGGTGAAGAGGGCTTTTGAGGAACTACGGAAGGAGGTCTGAGGGAAAGTCAGCGATATTGGAGCTTATTTACAGAGACGCACCAGCTCATGCTGTGTCTGATTTTGACTTTCTTACCCAAAATGGGTAAACTGTGTGTTCGCTTTAAACATGACAGTGGACAGTAAAATTACCAGACTGATGGCAGTTATCGCCGGTAACCTTTTCAGGTCTGTAAGCAAGAGTCGACCGACATTCTAATTGTCGAGTGAGGGCTGGAATTATGAAACCGCTAAAGTTAGAAGTATCTAAGAGACAGATAACTGGCAAAAAGGTCCGCTTTTTGCGGCGGCAGGGTATTATACCTGGTAATATCTACGGGCATGGGTTGGATTCCACACCGGTACAGATCGAAGCTAAGGTTTTGAAACAACTACTTTCGCATGCTGGCAAAACTGACCTCGTCCTACTAAAGGTCAAGGGCTCGGATGAACCGGTGAGAGTTCTTGTTCGTGAGGTGCAGCATAATCCTGTCACTGATGAGTTACTCCATGTGGAGTTCTATCAGGTGAGGGCGACAGATAAGATCAAGGCAGAGGTGCCTCTGGAATTTGTTGGCGAGGCTCCAGTGCTGGCTAAGGTTAAAGGTACCACCCTACTCCGTTTGGTGGACTCCTTGGATATCGAAGCCCTTCCTGACTATCTACCACATAGCCTTCAGGTCGACCTATCAGTTCTGGAGGATGTTGACCAGTCAATTTGTGTCAAAGACATACCGGTGGGTGAAAATGTGACTGTGCTCAGTGACCCGGAGCAGGTGGTGATTAAGGTGGTGGAGGCGCGCAAAGAGGTTGAAGAGGTGGTGCCTGTTGAGGCTGTGGAAGAGGTGGCTCCAGCCGGAGAGGCGGAAGAGGGTGAGGAAGAAAAAGAAGAACCAGGCGAAGGGGATTGACACTCTGAAGCCATATATGCTAATTTTTGGCAGGGCAGCGTAGCTCAGCGGAAGAGCAGGGGACTCATAAGCCCTTGGTCGCTGGTTCAAATCCAGCCGCTGCCATTTTTGTTTGTGTACTCTGCTGATAAGCGGCTTGGCGTTTTGTTAACATAGCCGGACTGTTCTGAGATCAGGAGTCTCGCCACCTGGTCTGCTGCAAGTCTTCTTCGGACAGATAGAGTCTGCCGTCGTCTGTAGCACGAATCACATTGGCATTCCTTAATATCTGCAAAGCGGTCAGCTTGTAGTCCTGTCCTCTCAGTATTGTCTGTGCCAGTCCTCTGGACTTGAGCCCAAGTTCCTCTGTTGTTTTGGCGTCCTTGGGACTCAATGCTTTGTGTTGCCGAAAAAGCTGTATCAGGGCGGGAATAGCCCGGCGCAACGACATTTGCGGCAACACAAACAGTATAAATAACAGTACTGCTAGCAATAAGATAAGTATAATTGTGTCACTCATGCTCGTCGTGCCCATAATGTTGCCTCTCAATAATTTATTTTAAATTCCTGCTCTGGGTGACTTGAATCTGCCTCCCCTGGGGGTCTGCAAATTCAATAGTCACATTGTCCACAGATGGATCATCGGTAGTCTTGATATAGAAGTTGAAGACATAACCCGGTAGTAGCCGGGCTTGCTGCACGTAGACTTCGGATTTTACCAGTTTGTTCCCACTCCAGCAATGCATAGTACAGATGACAGTGTACAGTGTCGCCTTGCTGGTATTCTGTGCTGAGCCTTTGACGTAGATAAATGTTTTCCCTGGTAACTCGCTGTAACCCTGATCTTCGAACATCTTTTCAAATTCTTTTTCTCGTCCCCACTCCAGTGATTGTAACTCCAGGGAAAAAGGCGATTTCGGCGGCGGTGTATGAAAGACGTCGTCGGGCGATGTTGACTCATTTCCAGCCTCGTCCTGAGCTATAATTCGGAAGTGGTATATCGTGTTAGAAGCAAGACCGTCGAGGGTTATGCGATGCTCGGTGTTTAACCCGTTCAAGGTAGCAGTCTCGACATACTCAGTGCTTTTGCCATACTCCACTTTGCAAGCGGATGGCTCGTTGGTCACCCAGCTTATGGTAACCTGTGTATCACTCTGGGGCGATGTAGTAATGTCCTTGATTACAGGTGGAATAGTATCGCTAGCCTGGGCTGGGACCGGGGGGTTGACATAGACAACTACTGATTTGGTCACCGTACCACCGGCATTGGTTGCAGTTATGGTATAGGCGAGGGTCTTTGGTGGGGACACCGAAGTTGTCCCCGTAAGTGGCACTTTGCCGATACCTTGATCGATAGTGACAGTGGTAGCCTCCTCTACCAGCCATTGTAGTGTTGCAGACTCACCGGCAGTGAGTTCAGACGGAATAGCTGTGAACATTCTGATGACCGGTGGACCCGGTCGGCACGCAATGCACGAAAAGACTATTGACAGCGTAAAGCCACAAAGGAGGGATACTAGCCATCCCAATATAGACCTGGCTCTAATCATCGATACTCATCTCATTACAGAACAGAACGCTCTGTTTGAGTAATTATTTTCTAAGCTAAACAAAAGCATGCCTTTATTCGTTAGATGAAATAGAAAGTCGGCAACAAAGGGGGAACATATGACCGTGAACAGGGAAATCATCACCATCGTTGGCAGTTTCCTCTTCATATGTTTGTTGTTTTTCTTTTTCGCCTGGCATCTTCTTTAAGCATTTATCAGGCGTGTTCTACCATCGGGTGACTGGTCTAAAAACAAGTTTCTTAAAGACCTTAGCGCTCTTCTTGACCGGACCATTCTTGCATCAGCTTCTTTATTTGTTCGGCTAGCTTAGGGCTGGTTCGCAGCCGGCTTATGAACACAGGGCAACCTTCAAGGAGGGAACTTTCAGCTGCTGCAGCCAAGCTCGATAGCAGTTGTTGCATACCGAGAGGGGCGGGCTCGATACCGCCGCCAAACCCCGGGATGGAAGATTCCAGCTGGTGCTTCAGGTCTTCCTCAGTTAGCCGCATTGGCAGAACGCAATTCTTGTACCAGGGACAGGTCTTGCACTGGATCACTGCATGGGCTTCGTCAAGGATGTCGCTCACCGGCAACCACCTCCGGTAGTTGCTTGGGCAGTCGGATGGTACTCGCTGCCAAGCCATACCAGCTCGTTTGTCCTGTCATTAAACTGCCAGGTGTAGTCATATGCCGAATTTATAGGACAGGTCTTGGTGATGAGCCAGACATTTTTGCCCAGATATTCGGCGGTGAAGTTGGGCTCTGCCTCCTCGTACAGAGGAGTTGCCGGACCTCAGCCATGTCTTTCTTCGCCAACCTTTAGCTTGCAATCAGGGCTAAATGACCTGGCAATGGCGACTACCTCCTCGGTGCTATGCTGGGGGACATCCTTGACCCATCCACAGGCATTAAGGGAAAACACCAGACAAAGCAGCATTAGCGGTAATCCCAAGTGCGTAACTTTCAGGGCTTTCCAAACCGTCATAAAGTCCAACATCTCTTGTTGAAATTATACAGCCTGAGCAGGGAAATGGGAAGCAGCAAGCTAGCTTATCGTATATGCAGATGTGTGCACAGCACCTTTTACATGCAAGACAGGTCGGTGGACCTGCCTCAGTCGGCTGGCATTGGCTGAGTAGTGAAGTCTCCTTCCTCAGTAGCTACCTGACCGTCCTTGTCCCTGGACTTCACCCTGTAATAATATTTAGTTCCTGGTTCAAGACCTGTTAGCTTTACTTTATGGCTAATTACTCCAATGGAGCCTGAGCCAGGCACATCTGTTTCCTCAGTACGCATGACGTTAGTCGAAGTTACCCAGTATTCTACCTGTGTGCTTGCTGGGTTGTTGGTTTCCCACATAATCTCAGCGCTTGCCACTCCTATGTTTACCACCTGAACGTCGGTGATTTCCAGTGCGGCGCCCGCGCTGCCACCACCGGTGAATGAGCCCAGCATGTCTTTCAAGGTATCGCCCCAGCCAAACTGGTTGATGCCGAAGTATGCCAATCCGCCAAGACCGAGAAGGAGGATTATGAGTAGCAATACCAGGAAGGGTCTACTGGATGACGACGGCTGGGCAGGTTGTGGTTGTTGGGGTGTCCAGGCTGGTTGCTGTCCCCACCCTGGCTGTGGTCCCCATCCCGGCTGTTGCCCCCATCCTGGTTGCTGTCCCCATCCCGGTTGCTGTCCCCATCCTGGCTGTGGTCCCCATCCCGGCGGCGCAGGCTGTCCACTCGGCTGGGCGCCCCAACCAGGCGCTTGTTCTGTGCCTCCGCCCAATGCAGCGCCACAATTGGGGCAGAATTTAGTTGGCGGGCTGAGAGTAATCCTGCAATAGGGACAGGCAACGGTAAGCTGAGCGCCACAACTACCACAGAAACGTTGCCCCTGGGCTACAGGCGAGCCACAATTGGTGCACCTCTGTATCATGTCTTGCCTTTCCTGTCTTTTTCAGTTATGTTCCGAAATGTCAGCTCTTACCACGATTATACATCTAAGAATTAAGTTAAAGCAATAAATAGCGGCATTTTTGTCGAAAAGGACAACGCAACTAGTCGAGAGTGAGACTCGAGGTCCGGTTTTTCGGTTTGCTCTGTAATTAACTTTTCACTTTTTTGTGTAATAGGACTCATTGACCGGTTATTGCGTAGCTTTTCCTCGATACCTCTTTTCCTGAGGCATCATATAGCACAGCTATATCAGGTACATTGTTGGTCCAGATGTCACCAGGTCCGAAGAAGAAGCTGAACCATAGTTGTTTAGTGCAATAGGGAGCATTTGTGCCGAATTCCAGCCAGGACCCGCAGTCGGGGTAGACCTTGTCGGTGGTGATAATGACGGACTGTCCAGGATTCAGGACAAAGTCCATGGGGAAGGTGAATGTGGGATAACCTTTGGTGATGTTTTTTAGGGTCCACCCGTCCATTCTCTGGGGGCGCTCGCCACTGTTAGTGATAACCACATACTCATCGGGTTCTACTACCTCATAACAAATGCAGTCCTCTGTGTTGCGAGGGTAGACCTCACCTTTGTAGTGGATATAGCTTATTTCAACTATCGGACGAGAAATTGCTATCGAGTCGTCTTGCACAATAATGGTCCAGCTTTTCAGGTTGTGGGCAAAGACTTTCAGAAAGAACCTCTCCCCCTCTTCTGTACTGATGGGGAAAGTCGCCTTCCCTTCAGGACTGTATGCCCCGGGCACAATCTGCCACAGGGCATAGGGCTTGTCCTGCTGGAAGATATGAACCCTAAGACCGGCATCTGGGATAACCTCAGGTTCTGTGCTCCAACGGAGACCCCACTTGGTGCCTGATACACGGAATGGTGGAGTGATTGTGTTACCTTTGCCGCTGAAGACTTGTACCGTGTGCCAGGTTCCATCGTCTGCTGCATTGTTAGCCGGCATTTCTGGATAGGGACGCTCCTCCATTATATCCACAGTTGCTGGCAGTACCGATACGCTGGCTGGTTCTGGGCGGTATGCCGTCTTGGCTGCCAGTACTGTGGAGACAGGGAAGAACAACAGCCCTAAGACCACAGCCAGGATTATTCTATTTAATCTCATTGCTAGCAGCAGAAAACCCAGGGGAGTTTTTCGCCATCTTCTTTCTATACTCACTGCGCGTCCTGTCACTCACCTCTTTTGCCTAGATTTATTTGACTACATATAGTATCGTAATCATACCGTAACACAATTTGTTCACACTGTCAATACTGCCGGTGTTGACGCAATTATGTAATGCCTTTCTGTGGCAGACCAAGCACCCCGGTAGATTGCCATCTTTTGCGGGCTCTTTCGACTTTTTTCTTAGCCTCCTGTTGTTAGGGGGATGTGCTAGGGAGATGGGGGTGTGAACTCGAAAATTTTGACTTCCGGGACGATGCCTATGCCGGACATTTGTATCATATCGGACTTAGAGCTATAGACCAGTTTATAGCTCTGGAGTCTTTCCAGGGGTACGGGGCTGAGGAAGGGGTTATCGCTGACTATGCGGTAGTTACGGCTTTTCTGGCTGGCGATGAAAGCCTCAGCCTCCTGATAGCTGGAAAACGGGTGCACGTCTGTTATCTCTTTATATTTCCGACCAGTTGTGGTGACTTTTTCCTGGTAGGCGATTGCTATCGATCTATCAGGTGTCAAGCTGGCACCGTCAAAGTTGTAGAGCCTCACAGCCAATGAGCGGTAGTATTCGGGGTAATAAAGGATTACAGGTTTGAGTGTGCCTTTTTCCGCTATGTAATAAGTCTCGTAAAAGTTTTCTATCGGGATGTTGGCAAAAGCTGCGGCGCCGTGGAATTTTGTGGTAGCGGTGGCGAAGTCAATCACTACGTACCTGGCGCCGAGGGCAGACATTATTTGATTGCCTGAGGCTTCATCTTGTGCGGTGAAAAAGCGCGCTGCCTCCATGGCACCTTGCTGGAAAGGGTTAGCTATAGGTAGACGGTGGGCAGCTCGTGTTATCAGATGTCCATAGTCCCACCATGCCATGACCCCATAGGCAGGCTGTGGATAATGGAAGTCCTTGTCATACCGGGCATAATAGAAATCAGGGTCATTAAAAGGCTCCGGTGTATTATCCTTCATCCATGTGAGAGACTCGAGCCAGGCATTGCTTGGAGCGAAAGCAGCCGCCGAAGCGACATTTTTAGCAAATAGTATGTTGGGGAGGAAGGCAACCAGAAAGACCACAATTATGCCCAGTGCCATGTTCATCAGGGCACCTGCAGAGCGTGTTTTCGGTCTTTTCTTCTCCCGGGCTTTCTTTTTTGATTGTCCGGGGGCATTATCTGCAGTGGCTATAGCGCTTTTGAAGCCGGCGAACTCCAGAACAAGCCAGCATACATAGGCTGAGAGAAGTGCTATGTTGACAGAAAGATAGTAAGCAAAGCGGCGTTGTCCCAAGGTAGCTGCCAGTACTACTAGACTCCATACTATCAGCGCTAACTTACTCGCCTCGCTGTGTTTGATGGCTGTGTATACCAGTATCCCTAGGGAGATCAGTGCCAGGAGGAAGCAAGTGGTGAAGTTCCCCCAGACCACAGAGAGCGAGAAGCTTCCTTGCGGGAAGAATATCGGCTCGACCTCGAGTATGGTCAGGGCGGCGCCTGCTGGCGTGAATACGGTGCGAAAGGTTGCCAGTGCTGTTTTAAAGAACGATGGTGTAGCAAGATAAAGCACCGCTAGCCCGAGAAGACCGAGAGTTAATAAGCTCAGTGGGTAATAGGCTGCCTTAACTCTCTTACCAGACATAAGGCGTGATAAGCCCGCCATGATAAGCAGTCCTGCTATGGCGATAGCCAGCGATGGCAAACACAGCGGTGATGGGAAAGTCGGTGGCAGAGAGGGATAGACAAGCATGGCAGCTGCGAATAGTGGTATGCCGATAACAGCGAGATAGAGGGTGCCTTCTCCTTTCAAATGGTCAACAATGAACTGGACTGCAAAATAGGCGAAGATCAGGAACACGAAAAGCAGTCCGCCCACCCAGGTGGCAAGATAAATCCAGAGACAGAGACCGGAGAGCAGACCATAAATGAATGGCTTTGTTGTGAAGATCCGCAGCATCTGTGCCGGGCTTGGCGAGAGCCCGAGTTGCTTGGCTGATTTGATAGCTAATATTAGAAACAGCATTGTTGTGGTGGAAAGTAGCACCTCAGCCGCATGGTGGTCAGTGTAACCGAGGATTGATCTGCCAAGGAATTCTCCAGGCATCACCGATATAAGTCCTGCTGAGATGATGCCTACCCAGCGGTTAAAGACCATCTTGCCGATGAAATACACCGGGAATACTACCAAGGCTCCCAGTATAGCGGGCATATATACACCGACGGTGTCCACTAAGTGCTGGGTTGGTGCCCCCAGTCCGAGGAGCCAGGCAATGCCGCCAATAAGCCAGTCAAAAAAGGGTGGCCAGTTTACGATGGTGCCGTGAGGATAAAATGTGTAGGGGTCGAAGACTATCCTGTGGGGAAAGTTATGCACTAAATTGTCCACCAAGCGCATGTGGTAATAAGCGTCGGTACCCGAGAATTTTAACCATTCATCGGTGATGAGTTTAGTGTATGGGGGAATAATCCTGAGGCACAGTCCAGTGACAAAACTCAGGGCTAGGAATGTTATTGTGACAAGTCTTTGACCCTGTCCGGTTTTGTCCACCATCTTGTTGTCCTCAGATTATAGCTTTGGTCTTTGCTCGTTGCAACAGATATTGCTGCAGGCATAGTCCTTGAAGAGGACGCTTCCAGGCATAATATCGTAGGTAGGAGGATTGTATATAGTCTATTTCTGTTCAGCAGCTTCGATGGTTATGCAGCTATGTGCTAGAGCAGCACCAGCCCGGAGTGCAGCAGCCACAAGTACGGCTTCTATCAGTTCTTCTAAGGAAGCGCCAGCTTTCTTTGCCCTGCTCGTGTGCGCGGCAATACAGTACGGGCATTGTGTGACATGGGCTACAGCCACAGCAATAAGTTCTTTCACTTTAGTGCTTAAAGCCCCTTCGGTGAAGACTTTGCTGTCGAAGTCGCTGAATGCTCGCATAACTTCGGGCTTCAACTCGAAGAGCTTGCCCAGCTTGGCAACACTTTCTTTATGATAGTAGCAGTCAGCCATCTTGACCTCCTTGGTTCAATGGGACTTATAAAAGGTCAAAACCTTGTATCTTTTGTTCTTTTGCTTTGGTGCCTGGGCTACAGTGTACCAAAAACCAACTGAATGGTGGAGGATGAAATCAGTGCATGATTATCAAACCAGTGGGATTCTTTCCCAATTTCAATATACAGGCTAAACCAGATGACAGGCTACAAGATGCTCGTTGCCGAGGTCTTTGATTTCTGGTTCTCTTTCCCTGCACTCGGTCTTTGCCAATCGGCACCGCGTATGAAAGCGGCAGCCGCGAGGTGGGAAAAGGGGGCTGGGGACATCACCAGTCAGCAATATGCGTTTCCGCTGGCGGTCGACTTCGGGGCAGGGTATAGGGACCGCAGATAGCAATGCTTGAGTATATGGGTGGAGTGGATGGTCATATAATTCCTCACTGTCAGCGGTTTCCACTACTTTGCCGAGGTACATCACGACCACACGGTCGCTGATATATCTCACCACTGAAAGGTCATGGGCGATGAATAAGTAGGTCAGCCCCAGTTCTTCTTTGAGCTGCTTCAATAGTTTGATAACTTGTGCTTGAATTGAGACATCAAGTGCCGAAACAGGCTCGTCACAAACGATAAACTTTGGTCTGGTTGCCAGTGCCCTGGCTATCCCAATGCGTTGCCTTTGTCCGCCACTGAACTCGTGAGGATAACGGTCTACCATTCTTGGCTCGAGTTCGACAAGCTCCATCAGTTCTGCTATTTTCCGCTTGTATTCCTTGTCCGTGACTAAGTTGTGTACCTGTAATGGCTCACCGATAATGTCACCGATGGTCATCCTCGGGTTCAGTGAAGCATAAGGGTCCTGAAAGATGAGCTGCATATCACGTCTTAATTTTCTCAGTTCTTCGCCTTGTATTGTGGTGATGTCCTTGCCTTGAAAATATATATTTCCGGCGGTTATATCATAGAGCCGTAGCACGCAGCGACCTACAGTTGTCTTGCCGCAACCGCTTTCACCCACAAGCCCTAGCACCTCCCCCTGTTTAATGTTAAAACTCACATTGTCGACGGCTTTAATGTCTGCGATTTTACGTCTCATTACGCCAGCCAGTAAGGGAAAATACTTTACCAGGTTCTTCACTTCAACCAGATGGCTATTGGTTTTCAACGCTCACACTCCAATTCTGTTAGTGCTGGCACCTCTTCATGTCTGAAGCAGGCTACATAGTGCTCAGTTCCCACCTGTTCAAGTTCTGGTTTTTGTTCAGTACACTTGCTGATAGCGAATTTGCAACGAGGTGCGAAGGCACAGATGTTGGTGGGCAGACGGACAAGGTCGGGTGGTAGCCCGGGGATAACATAAAGCGGGCGCTCACGCGGGAGGTCAAGCCGTGGCACCGAAGCGATGAGCCCCACGGTGTAGGGATGCCGCGGCTGACTGTAGATCGTGTCAGTTAAGCCTGACTCTACCAATCGCCCGGCGTACATCACGTTAACGCGGTCAGCATAGCGGGCTACGACCCCAAGATTATGGGTGATGAGGATAACCGACATACCGAATTGTGTTCTCAGATTGTTCATAAGCTCCATGAGTTGCGCTTGAACGGTCACATCAACAGATGTTGTCGGCTCGTCGGCGATTAGAAGTGCGGGGTTGCAACTTAATGCCATTGCTATCATGATACGCTGTTGCATACCGCCGCTGAATTGGTAAGGATAATCATTCAACCGCCTCTCGGCATCAGGGATGCCGACTAATTTCAACAGCTTGCTTGCTTCTTCTAAAGCCTCCTCTTTCATTAACCCGCGATGCAATTCCAGTGATTCAGCTAGCTGGCGCCCTATGGTAAGCACCGGGTTCAACGAAGTCATAGGTTCTTGAAACACCATGGCGATACGGTTACCTCTGATGGAGCGCATTTCTTCTTCACTCAGTTTGAGCAGGTCTCTACCTTCAAAGATGATTTCTCCGCCCACGATGATTCCCGGGGGGTAGGGTATAAGGCGCATTATTGAGAGGGCACTTACTGATTTGCCGCAGGCGCTCTCGCCGACGAGGGCAACGAATTCACCTTTGTTGGCTGAATATGATAGCCCATCGACAGCCCGGAGTACTCCTTCTCTGATATAAAAATAAGTTCTTAAGTTTTTTACTTCAAGCAATTTTTCCACCATCTGAATTCAAATCAAGATACTTACTACAGGCGAGGCACCTCGATGTCTCGCCTGTAGTAACAATGCGCACCTCCTTCTATTTACTCTGCATTGATTTCTTCAATTCCTGGTCAATCCAGATATATTTGGTATAGTTAAGGACGTTGTAGTAGCCCACTGAAGCCTCGCCACTATAGTTCTTCACCCAAGGCCACCAGAAGCGGTAATTATAGGATGCAGGGAGTGCAAGGACATAAGCTTGTTCCAGAAGATAAGGTAGCATCTCGCGGTGTATCTTGTCGACCGCAGCTTCATCTGGGTAGGCTGCTAGCATTTGGTCGCGTGCCCTATTAAGCACCGGGTCATCCACATAGCTACCGTTGTACATTCCGGGCCCGGTGTAGTTTATTGCCTTGAAGTAAGTACCGATGCCAGAATAGAAGGCAAAGAGCATGTCATCATAGGCGCGTCTTACAATTAGGGAAGTGAAGGTTGCATAGTCCTTAGGCTCGATCTCCAACTGTATACCTACTTTGGACAGCATGTCTTGTACCATCTGCAAGGGGTCCATATAAGCACGCTGGTTGTAGCAGATGATCTTGGCTTTAAAGCCATTGGGATAACCAGCCTCAGTTAGAAGCTGCTTGGCTTTGTCAGGGTGGTACTCAAACAGTTCTTGGACAGCTTTCGGCATCTGTTCCAATGGCACGTAAGCTCCGGCGTATTCCTTGAAGTACATTATGGGCCATTTGAGCAGCACACCTTCGCCACCGTAGTATTCATCGAGTATTCTCTTGTTGTCTATAGCCAGCCACATTGCTTGTCGCACCCTTTTGTCAGCAAAGGGCGAGTCTTTCTTGTCTGTCCTCATATATATGCATGCCTGACCGTAATCATCGAGATACCGAACATGTTTTAGCTGTGGCATACGCAGGAATTGCTGTGCGCGTTCCCAGTCACAGGTCAATATATCAAGCTGACCTGTGCGGAAAGCAGCGTCTGCAGTGGACTCATCGGGTATGATGAGCGTCTTTATGCCGTCAAGATACGGCAACTGGTCACCTTTCCCGGGACCGATGGGGTTCTTCTCCCAGTAAGCGGGGTTGCGCACATAGGAGATTACGCTACCGGGTACGAATTCGGTGAGCATGAATGGACCGGTGCCGATGCTGTTCTTCCAGTCATTCATGTTGCCGAACTGCTCCACCGCATCCTTGGGGAATATGCACATATAATCGGGTATCAGGGTGATGACATCACCGAAGTACTCCGGCTTGCATTTAACCACCACAGTATAGGGGTCAGGTGCAGTTATCTCCGTGGTCTCAGCCGCCTTGGGGTATGTTCTCTTAAAATAAGCTGTTGGGACAGTGCACTGGCGCTTGAGGGAGAAAACGACATCCTCGGCAGTAAGCTCCCTGCCATTGGTCGGTGGCTTATTATGCCACTTTACACCCTTGCGCAGGTGGAAGATTATGGTGTCTTTACCTTGTATCTCCCAGCTTTCGGCTAAAGCCCCAGCCTTGTGTTCCAAACGGTTTAGCCCGCCGCCAGTGAACCAGTCACATTCTTTTGTGCCATGACCGCCGGCTATACCCTTTGTCCAGTCGCCTGTCCAGAGCTCGTCGTTGGTAAGCTTCAGGGTACCGGTAACATAGTGTGGTTGGACGGCGTCGTCAAAAGCAGGCGGGTCTGCGGCTGCTGCTATGGTGAGGATACCGCCGTAAGCAGGCTTCTCTTTTTCCACAGTGACTGTCTCTTTGACTCCTCCAGCGCAGCTACTACTCAATAGTCCTGCAATCAGCCCTAGAATTAGGAGACATACTACGAATGTTCTTCTTGTCATCGCTGCTCCTCCTTTTAATTTTGTTTAGCGGCTGTAGTGTTCACAGCTTCGGGCGCTGAAGTATTAGCAACTTGTTGATTATTTGGGCAGTTTTTTCCTGGCTACATCGTACCGCCCCAGTCCACCTCTAAGTCTGGGGTCGAGCAGGTCACGCATAGCATCACCAAGCATATTAATTCCGTAGACAACGATAGCCAGAAAGAGCCCTGGCCACACGGCAAGGTGTGGTGCCATAAGCATATAGCGGCGTCCTGCTTCGCTGAGCATACCACCCCAGCTTGGTGTGGGTGGTGGTAAGCCTAGTCCAAGGAAGCTGATTGTAGCCTCGGTAAGGATAGCACCGCCAACGGTGATAGTGAATAACACTATTATCGGTGCTGTCACATTGGGGAGCACATGTTTCCATAATATCCGCCCTGTACTGCAGCCGACAGCCCTGGCAGCTTCCAGATAGGTATTAGCCTTGATGCCCATCACCGCGCTCCGTACTATTCGTGACTGTCCGATTCCATAGGCGATGCCTAATACCACTATTACCGGCACCATACCCGGACCTGTCACAGCCATGATGGTGAGGATAAGGAACAGCCCGGGGATGCACATCCAGGCATCCACAAATCGCTGGGCTATGATGTCCAGCTTGCCACCAATATACCCGCAAATTATGCCGATGAAAGTGGATATTAATACAGATATGCCAGCGACACTGAGTCCGACTATCGTTGAGACACGGGCGCCATAGATAATTCGGCTGAGCAGGTCTCTGCCCAGTTGGTCGCAGCCCAGCAAGTGCTCAGGCGAGGGAGCGGCTAAACGTGGACCAACATATGTCTCGTTGTATCCAAATGGCGCCAGCACATTTGCCAGTATACCTACAAGCAGGAGCAGCAGGACTATAGCGCCACCCACCGTGCCCAGAGGTTTTTCTCTTACCAGACGGATGAGCAGGTCTGCCCAGAAAGAGCGTGCTCTTTCTTCTCTAAACGTTGGCGCCAGTTCAATCTGAGCCAATGTACTCCTAAATTAAGTGTATTGTACCCTCGGGTCTAGGTAAGCATAGGTGACATCAACTGCAAGATTGCATAACATGACAAAGGTGGCGATGACCAGATTGATCGCTGAGATGACAGGGTAGTCTCTCTGGAACAGGGCGTCAACAAAATATCTCCCGATGCCGGGAAGCCCGAAAATTGTTTCAATGATCACTGCCCCTCCTACCAGAATAGGTAGCTGCATGCCAACAATAGTGACTACAGGTATCAATGCATTCTTTAAAGCATGTCTTGAAATGACTACACCCTCTTTCAGCCCCTTTGCCCAGGCGGTCCTGATGTAGTCTTGACGCAGTACTTCCAGCATCATGGTGCGGGTCATCCTCATGGTAGTCCCTGACATTACCATGCCCATCAAAATGGCTGGAATAATGAACTGTTTCAGATTACCTACAGGGTCTTTAAGAATGGGGATGTATTGTATAGCCGGTGTCCAGCCAAACCACACTGAGGGGTAAACGACAACGAGTGTTGCCAGCCAGAATGCCGGGACGCTGATGCAGAAGATAGCTATGCTGCGCCCGATGTAATCGGTAGCTGTGTCCTGCCGGATGGCAGATATTATCCCTATAGGAAGTGCTATTAGCAGGGCTGTAATCAGTGCTAGAATACCTAACTCGATGGACACAGGTAGCCTGTTTAACATCTCTTCGCCAATGCTCCGCCCCGTCCACAATGACTTACCGAGGTTTCCTGTGAGAATGCCGCCCAGCCATCTTCCATATTGAACATAGATGGGGACATCTAGCCCGAGGCCATGCTTAATGCTCTGAATAGCCTCCTCCATATTCTCAGCCTCACCAATTTGCGCTGCCATTAATTCGATGACGCTGCCAGGCACAAACCGCACAGCACAAAAGACGATAATAGTTACAATGAGCAAAGTGGGGATAAGTAGCAACAAACGCCTGGTGATATAAGCCCTCATATCGCCGCTGCCTTATGTAAGACCTGCCGCTAAGTATAAGCCAAAACTCACTTTAGCAAAAAGAGGCGTTTTTGTCAATGCTCGTGTGCGGTGCATTAAGTGTTTAACATTGCACATTCTTGGCGACCTAGAACTGATAATCAGGGATAGCGATGTGCTCGTTTTTTCTGGAGTGACCGAGCCAGGGGTCTATGTTTACAAGTGTGGCTGTCGGGGTTTAAAATAGATATAGTTTCGGGCGGTTAGCTCAGCGGTTAGAGCGCTTGCTTCACACGCAAGAGGTCACTGGTTCAAATCCAGTACTGCCCATGCCGAAGTGGCGGAAAGGCAGACGCGCTACGTTCAGGGCGTAGTGTCCGAAAGGACATGTGGGTTCAAATCCCACCTTCGGCACCAAGTTATGCGCCTGTAGCTCAGCGGATAGAGCGCAGCCCTGCGGAGGCTGAGGTCGTGGGTTCAAATCTCACCAGGCGTACCATAAGGGCGATTAGCTCAGCGGTTAGAGCGCCTGTCTTACACACAGGAGGTCAGTGGTTCAAGTCCACTATCGCCCACCATCCCACTCCAATCCGCCATGGATAAGCTGCTGTGCTATTTACGCTGAAGTCGTTGTATGTTCCACCAGTGCAAACTTTCCTTCGGGGGGTTCCATCGCCGTTTTGCGCCAGGGTAGAGATTGTGAAAAATTGAAAGGTGGTGATAACAGGCGTTACCACCACCTTATTAGGAAAATGATGGGGTATTTGTCACCATTTTTCTTGTGCTTGTCTGGATGCGAGCCAGGTACGGAGTGGCTCATCCAGGGTGCCAATTCGAGATTCCAGCCAGCGAATATCACCGCCGACTAATGCCGCTTTTGCCTCCGGGCTTAAGCTATAACCTTTCAGTGCCTTCTCGGGTTCGTCTGCCAGTTTAGCCAGAAAATGAGCATCGTCTCTGGCTCTTGCTAGAATCGTCCTCAGGTCTTTTGCTTCGGCGTCCGGTGCATAGCCAGTTATTTGTGGTTGCCGGTTGGGACCGGTAACCAGGCTTCTAAGCCACGGTCTACAGCTCACCGCCTCAACGGTGCGTTCTTTGCGGAGATATGCCAGCCAGTATATGCTGCCCACGAATGTACCGCCGACAATGTTGCCCAGCGTGACCGGGACCAGGTTGTTGATGAATCCCAGAACATTAAGATTGGTCACCTGAGCGGCGGTCACCCCGGCTGCCTGGAGGACTTGGGTCTGCCCGGACAAGACTATGCCCATGGGGATGAAATACATGTTTGCGATGCTGTGTTCAAAACCGCAAGCAACGAAGGCTGTAATCGGGAAGAGGATAGCAAAGATTTTGTCCACCGTGGTACGGGCGCCGAAACACAGCCACACAGCCAGACAGACCAGGGTGTTGCACAGTATACCGCGGGCAAAAGCTGTCCAGAATGTCAGGTTTACCTTAGCATTGGCGATCAGCAAAGCGTTTGCTCCAACTTTATAGGCATCCAGTGCCCAGAACCGGCTGTAAAACACTACTAGCACCAGAAGCAAAGCACCGATAAGGTTGGTCAAGTAGACTATGCCCCAGTTTCGAAATAGCTGGGATAGTCCTATCTTGCCGCTAGCCCGGCTGGCTACCATGAGAGCATTACCGGTGAACAGTTCTGCCCCGGCTAGTATTACCAAAATGAGTCCGAGGCAGAAGACGATGCCGCCGAGTAACTTGCTCAAGCCAAAGCCTATCTGGATATCGGTGGTGACGAGTGTACAGAACATGGCGCCCAAGCCAATAAAGAAGCCCGCCAGGATACCAAGGAGTGAGAGTGTGAGGAAATCCCCTTTTGCCTTGGTCACCCCCACTGTTTCCATCCTGGCTGCCATCTCTGCTGGCGGTCGGCAGTCGGTGGTGGCGCAGCTCTTCAACTCTTCTAGAACAAGCTGCAAACGGGCTATATCGTTGGTTGCTGGAGGGTCTCCTTCTCTCAATGTTTGCAGTTCTTTACCAGACAGCCTTGTATCTGTCATAGTTATACTCCGTTACCATTTTTCTTGAGAGAGTCTGTACCATAGCCATGTTGATAGCCGCTTGTCCAGTTTTCCTACCCAGCTTTCAATCTTTCGGATGTCCCCGCTAGCCAGAGCTGCTTTCTCTTCCTGTGTGAGGGTGTAGTATTCCTTGAGGGCTTCATGGGGGTTTTCTGCCAGGCGAGCCATAAAGCCAGGCTCATCTGCGGCTCTTGCTAGCACCGACAGCACTGCCCATCTTCCTGCGATACCTTCTTTCGGTACCACCGTGGGCGCGTTGACTAATTCTATCGGCTGCCCAGCTTTTTTCTCTGGTTCTGCTCGTGCTCCCTTAGCCATTTTTGTTCACCTCCTTTCTATCCATTTTCAGTCTACCGCAATTATGACTGCTCACCTTCGGTCTTCGGTTTTAGTTTTTGATGTCCTTCAGACTGCTCATTAATGCACTATCAGGCTGTCCTAAAGTACTAGGCGTTGACAGGCTTGCTGTATTCGCCGTGCTATTTCGCAAGCAGTCCGATGGGGAGCACACATTTGCCAAACTTATCGTGTAATATTATGGCTGCCGATCCGTAGGCTGCAGCAGCGCCGCAGACTATACCTTCGATGCCGGCAACTATCGCTGGCAAGGCGCCGAAGAACGCGGCTGCGAGCAAGAAGAACAGCACGGTTAAGGTAGCAAACACGACGACGTGCAGCACTGACATCTTGAAAGTGCCGATGGTCATGTATCCGGTGAATATACCCCAGCATATGAACAGCCATGCCAGTCCGGCGTTCTCCATCTCGACCACGCCTGTCCAGTGCAGCAGGAAGTAGAAGCTCAGTCCTATCCAGAATAGTCCGTAGGAGGTGAACGCAGTCAAGCCAAAAGTATCTCCGCGACGGGCATCTATGATTCCGGCGATAATCTGCGCAGCACCTCCCCAGAAAAACCCATATATTAATGGTAAGGTGCCCTGAATGAGTCCGAGATTGTGTATTTGTAGCAGGATGGTGTTAAGTCCGAACCCGGCTAAGCCCAGAGCACCCGGGTTAGCCCACTGGTTGGTTTCGGTTGCCATGACCTTTGCCATTTGTATTTCTCCTTTCTGTGCATCAGTTTTTCGGTAGAAAGGTTTACAGCCGCTCCTTCACTAAGATATCGACCACCGAGGGGTCAGCTAAGGTACTCGTATCCCCTAGATTGCTGATATCACCGGCGGCAATTTTGTTGAGTATCCTTCTCATGATTTTGCCGCTTCTTGTTTTAGGAAGGGTGTCAGCAAACTGAATCTTGTCCGGTGTAGCGATGGGTCCTATCTCTTTTCGTACATGAGCAATCAATTCTTTCTTCAGCTCTTCCGACTTTTCTACACCGGCTTTCAAGGTGACAAAAGCGTATATGCCCTGCCCCTTTATTTCGTGTGGCATACCTACCACTGCAGCTTCGGCTACTTTAGGATGGGATACCAGGGCGCTTTCGACTTCAGCCGTGCCTATGCGGTGCCCGGAGACGTTGATGACATCATCTATGCGTCCCATGAGCCAATAGTAACCATCTTCATCTACTCGTGCTCCATCTCCAGTATTGTACACTCCAGGGAATCTTACGAAGTATGTATTCTTAAACCTCTCCGGGTCGCCATAGACGCCTCGCATCAGACCCGGCCACGGCCTCTTTATTACCAAATAGCCGCCCTCATTTACACCGGCAGGGGAGCCATCCTCTCTGAGTACTGCCGGTACAATCCCAGGGAATGGCAAGGTGGCTGAGCCTGGTTTTAGTGGTGTGGCACCGGGCAAAGGTGTGATCAGAATGCCACCCGTCTCGGTCTGCCACCAGGTATCTACAATAGGGCACCTGCTTTTGCCTATTACTTTGTAGTACCACATCCATGCTTCGGGATTGATAGGTTCGCCGACCGAACCTAAGATGCGAAGAGAGCTCAAGTCATGTTTGTTGGGCCATTCGTCTCCCTCTCTCATCAGCGCTCGAAGTGCAGTGGGAGCGGTGTAGAAAATGGTGACCTGATATTTTTCCACGATTTCCCAGAACCTGTCCGGATGTGGGTATGTTGGGATGCCTTCAAACATGAGACTTGTAGCGCCATAGGACAGAGGGCCGTACACTATGTAGCTGTGTCCAGTTACCCAGCCGATATCGGCTGTGCACCAGAATGTGTCCTCTTCCTTCACATCGAATATCCATTTAAATGTCTGGTAGCAGTACAGCAGGTAACCGGCTTGAGTGTGGAGGACTCCTTTAGGTTTTCCTGTGCTTCCACTTGTGTACAGTATGAATAGTGGGTCTTCAGCGTCCATAACCTCGGGCTCGCAATGGGCTTTCACACCATCGGCAACCATTTCATCGTCCCACCAGTAGTCACGTCCCTCTTTCATTGTTACCTCAATGTTTGCTCTCTTGACCACTATTACATCTTTCACCTCAGGGCAGGATTCTAGAGCCTGGTCAGCGTTGTCTTTGCTTCTGATTATTCTGCCGCCGCGGTAATAGCCGTCGGCACAGATGAGCATTTTGGCTCTGCAGTCAAGCATGCGGTCCCTAAGGGCATCTGCGCTGAAACCACCGAAAACCACGCTGTGAATAGCACCGATCCTGGCGCATGCCAGCATAGCAATTGGTAGTTCGGGTATCATGGGTAAATAAATAGTTACTCTGTCCCCTTTCCGGACACCATGTTTTTTCAAAACATTAGCAAATTTACAGACCTCCTTGTATAGCTGCTGGTAGGTAAGTACACGGCTATCTCCGATATCTCCTTCCCAGATCAGTGCCGCTTTATTTCGTCTCCAGGTTCTAAGGTGTCTGTCCACACAGTTATAGCAAACGTTGAGCTTGCCCCCGACGAACCACTCGTGTTTACCCTCTTTGAAGTCTTCTACAAGAACCTTGTCCCATTTCCGGTACCAGTCCAGTTGCCCAGCCATCTCAGCCCAGAACTCTTCAGGGTTCTCAACAGACCACTGGTAAATATCTTTGTATTCAATCAGGTTTCTGATATATGCCTTTTCGCTCAGTTCCCTCGGTGGATTGAAGACCCTTTTCTCTTCCATCATCGAGGCGATGGTCTTACCGTTTGTCATATCGTCCCTCCTTTCTTGCAGTTTGTCTTCACAAACCTCATTGTTAGATGAGACTTGAAGACTTATCTAACGTAGCGTTGCGAGTATTCCCCTTTCGTTAGGAGATGATATCGGCGAGCTGTCTTGCCTGTCATAGCCTGGCAATGATTACTTGTAAAGTTGCTATAGCTGGGAGGTAACTCCCAATAGCTGTGTATAGGCTTGACGTAGCCTCGATGCCACGACACGCGCAATCCCCCTAGAGACTTTACAGCCGATATGTGGTTTTGTAGTGCACAGAGCAGCTAGTGCCTGTCCATCGAACGAGAGTACTTTTGTCCCTTCCAGTGCTTTCACAGTGGCAGTGCAAATGTATGGCTCGAGCATGGCTGACCAGCCAAAAACCTCGAAATCGGTCACAGCTTGTACCTGGCGTTGGGCGAGCGGTCCGACTTCCAAAATAATCCCTACCGTGCCATGTTCAATTACGTAAAGGTTTTTCTCCTTGTTGCCCTGCTTACAAACGATGGCTCCTGCTTCAAATTCTTCGACTTCGCACATTTTCTCTATTTCATGAAGTTCCTCATCATTTAACATCTTGAATACGTCACACTTGCTGAGTACTTCGATTTTTGTCATCGTTCCACCCCCTTATATTTTCTACAGTCTCGGAATAAAACTGTCAGCGAGGACGGTTTCGTTCTTACCGGTCGCAGTGTAGTGGTACTCGCTGAGTACCTCGTAAGGTCTGTTTGTTAAGTAAGCTAAAAAAACAGGGTTATAAACCACTTTTGTCAGCATTGATAACAACGCTGCCCCTCTTAACATCGTCTTCTTTGAAATGTTTCTTCTCATAATCTTCACCTCCTCACGAGCCAACTTTGCCATTCAGTGCTCTGTAATCCGTCTCCCCTTTGTTTCCAACTTAAGTCTATCTGTTTGTTGTTGCCTTCTCGTCGTCCTTTAGCTCTAGATTGGGCTTGTCCCTTTGGGCAAGACTTTGGTCGTAGGTTTAGTTAGCATAATGAGGCAGTTAGAGGACTTATTCAGAAACTCTTTGGGGTTGGGAAGCGAAGGGGTTCCTTGTTTATCGTCCCAGGTATGCCTTATAATGTGCGCTAGGTAAGACATAAGTCGAGTTGTGAAGTTGAAGACAAAGATTCTAGTTGCTGATGACCACCCTCTGGTGCGCGAGGCATTGATTAGAGTATTTTCCAATCAGAAGGATATGGAGGTGGTTGGTGAGGCTGCGGATGGTGAGGAGGCTATAAAATTAGCCTCGCAGCTGAAGCCTGATGTCTTGGTGATGGATATCATGATGCCGAAAATTGACGGACTTCAGGCAAGTCGAAAGATCAAGCAGATGAGTCCCAGTACAGCTATTTTGATCCTGACCGCATATGATGATGACAGCTATGTACTTGGCTTACTCGAGGCTGGTGCTGCCGGATATTTAATGAAGAGTGCCCGGGGGCAAGACCTTGTTGAGGCTGTGAGGTCTATACGGTCTGGTGAGTCAGTGCTTCACCCTAAAATCATTGAGAAGCTGCTACGCCGAGCTGTAACCGGACCAGTCAAGGTTGAAGAGCGAAAAATAAAGGAGCCGTTGACTGCTCGGGAGAAAGAGATGTTAAGGCTTGTGGCTGCGGGCATGAGTAACAAAGAAATAGCTGAGAGACTTTGCCTCAGCTTACGCACTGTTAAGGCGCATCTTTCCAATATTTTCAATAAAATGAATGTTGCCTCACGTAGTGAGGCTCTGGTCGAAGCACTAAAGGTCGGGCTAATAACTTTGGACGATATCGGGCGAGAAGGCCCGCCAGAAAATTAGGGCTTTTAGTCGGGGCTGGTGGTGGATTAAACAAGCTGCAATCTGTTGGTACTGGAACGCGCATATATAGTACACCATCGCCGGATGTGGTGCTGTTTGCCTGGGGTGGGGTTGGGATGTTCAAAGCTAGCGAGGGGTCAAGTAAATCTGTAAGCCGAGTTCTGTACTCCAGGTCAGTTACCTGACCTGGAGTGGTGACCATCAATCTAGCCTCGATGTTACCATCGAGGTCAAGCGGCCGACCCGAGGACATTGGCCGGGCACCTCAAACGTCCTCTTATTTGGCCTTGCTCCGGATGGGGTTTGCCCAGCCGGCTGGTCACCCAGCCGCTGGTGAGCTCTTACCTCACCATTTCACCCTTGCCCGCGCCAGCTGCTGGGAGCTGGCCGCTGGCGGTGTGTTTCTGTGGCACTTTCCGTAGGGTCACCCCTCCTGGGTGTTACCCAGCATCCTGCCCGGTGGAGCTCGGACTTTCCTCCCGCTATGCGCGAGCGGTCACCCGATTTACTTGACCCATCTTAATTATATGGCAGAATCAAGATTGTAGCAATTGGACAAATAAATGGTGAAGTCAACGGCAAGGTTTGATTTGTAGCAGCGGTAGAGTATATTATTAGAATATCCTTGAGTAAACCGACTATGTAAGGGGGTGTACTATGGAGTTTTCACCGGACGCGTTTTTGCTTAGGGGCAAAGTTGCTCTAGTGACTGGGGGGAGTCGTGGTATCGGGAAGGCTATCGCTATAGGTCTTGCGCAAGCTGGCGCTGATGTGGCTTTGGCTAGCCGCAAATTAGCTGACCTGGAGCAGGTCGCTGGAGAGATAAAAGCGCTGGATAGGAAAGCCTTAGCTGTGGCGGCTCATGTGGGAAGGCTTGAGGATATAAATAATCTGGTTAATCGAGTGAAGGAGGAGTTTGGCAGGATTGATATTCTGGTCAACAACGCTGCTACCAATCCCACTATGGACTCGGCGCTTGATATTCAGGAGCGTGCTTGGGATGCCATCATGAATCTGAATTTGAAGGGGTTATTCTTTCTCAGCCAAGCAGTGGCAAAGCTGATGAAGGAGCAAGGCGGAGGCGTTATCATTAATATCAGCTCTGTGGCTGGGCTCACGCCTGATATTTTGCCTGTGTACTCCATAAGCAAGGCAGGAGTGATAATGGCTACAAAGGTGATGGCGAGGGAATGGGCAAGATACAACATACGGGTCAATGCGATAGCGCCGGGGCTGGTCAGGACTCGTTTCAGCGAGGCTCTGTGGGGCAATCCTGACATTTTGCAGGGTGCTCTTGTCGGGACACCATTGGGGAGGATAGCTGAGCCAGCCGATATGGTAGGGGCAGCTATTTTTCTAGCTTCAGATGCCTCCAGTTATGTAACAGGACATGTTCTGGTTGTGGATGGTGGCGCTACGATATGATTTATAAATATGGAAACAAATTAAGAGGAGGACAACATGGCATTTGAGACGATTATATATGAGAAGAAAGACGAGGTTGCCTGGATCACCTTAAATCGTCCGGACAAATTAAATGCCCAGAACGATACAGTCCGTGGTGAAGTAGTTGCTGCGCTTGAGCAGGCAAACAGCGACAGCGAGGTCAAGGTGATTGTCCTCACAGGTGCGGGAGACAGGGCTTTCAGTGCTGGTGCTGATATTGGTCAGTTTCCTGAGTGGGGTCCGCTCAATGTCATTCAAAGGAGCAAAGGGGCAAAGAGACCTTATACAGTGATTCGAGAGATTCCCAAGCCTGTAATTGCCATGGTCAATGGGCTGGCTCTTGGTGGCGGCTGCGAGCTGGCAATGGCTTGCGACATCGTTATTGCTTCGGAGAAGGCTCGGTTTGGGCAGCCAGAGATAAATGTAGGAGTGATACCGGGTGGTGGTGGAACCCAAATATTGCCGCGGCTTGTCGGTGAAAAGAAGGCGAAAGAGATGGTCTTCACCGGAGAGTTCATTCCGGCTGAGGAGGCTTGGCGACTTGGTATGGTGAATAAGGTAGTCCCCGCAGACAAGCTGAAGGAGGCGGTCGAAGAGGTGATAGAGAAACTTAAGAGCAAAAGCCCGGCCATATTGAAGCTTGCTAAGATTGCGGTCAATAAATCGCTTGAGACACCATTATCAGTCGGCATGGAGATTGAAAACGAGCTGTTTGCCATGTGTTTCGGCACTCAGGACCAGAAGGAAGGGGCAAGGGCTTTTCTGGAGAAAAGACCGCCTAACTATAAAGGTGTATAACGAGTCCAGATAGCAAGCTGGGTTTATACCCGGGGTCTTTTGGTAAACTGGTTAGGGGTCTTTCTATTTTCTATTTGGCGTAAAGCAGAGTCACTAAGACCAAAGTGGTGGGCTATTTCATGTTGCACCACCCGAATTATTTCCGCCTTGATCTCCTCGTCGTTATGGCATTTCGCCTCTATTGGCTTCTGGAAGAGTGTTATTCTATCTGGTGGCACCAAATTATAGCCGGAACCCCTTTGCGTTCTAGGGACTCCTTCGTAGAGTCCGAGCAGATGCATCTTGCTCTTTAGGCGCATTCTTTTTAGCTGGTCTTGGCTTGGCCAGTCAGCTATAACTACAGCCAGGTTATCCAGTTTGCTTTTAAATTCTAGCGGTAAGCTTTTAATTGTCTCGATAACAAATGCTTCGAAATCCTTTCTTTTCATACCTTGCATTATAGACCATCTTCAGACATTTTTCAGTGTCAGCAACTGGGCAACAATGTCAAGGAAAGAGCAAACTGTTTTTTAGACTCTATCCTGCGTTGTAAGCTTGGAGTCGAGCGAATGTTGGGATGCTGATTATTGACGGGATAGTGGAGACAGGATAAAATCTGCTTTGCTATGGATAGTTTCAAGTATGTTCCACAACAGATAGAGAAGAAATGGCAGGAGAGATGGGCGCAGGACCGTCTCTATGAGGTCAAAGAGGACACCAGCCGGCGCAAGTTTTATGCTTTGACCATGTTCCCTTATACTTCGGGTGACCTTCACATCGGGCACTGGTACGCGATGGCACCTTCAGATGTGTATGCTCGTTTCAAGCGGATGCATGGTTACAATGTGCTACACCCCATGGGGTTTGATGCTTTTGGGCTCCCTGCTGAGAATGCTGCTATCAAGCACGGCATTCATCCTTATGAGTGGACAATGAGAAATATAGAGAACATGCGGCGCCAGCTTAAAAGCATTGGGGCAATGTACGACTGGAATCGTGAAGTAATAACCTGTCTCCCCGAGTACTACAAGTGGACTCAATGGTTTTTCCTGAAGTTATACCATGCCGGGCTGGCTTATCGAGCCAAAGCGCCGGTGAACTGGTGTCCACAATGCCAGACGGTACTGGCTAACGAACAGGTTACAGGAGAAGGGGTCTGCGAGCGTTGTGGTACACCAGTGACGAGGAAGATGCTGGAACAATGGTTTTTCCGTATTACCAAGTATGCTGACGAACTTCTGGATTTCAGTAAGATAGATTGGCCCGAGCGGATAGAAATCATGCAGAAAAACTGGATTGGCAAGAGTTTTGGGGCGGAGATATCTTTCGGGCTAGAGCACGAGGGTGTCGTTGAGAAGGAACTGCGTGTGTTTACAACCCGCCCTGACACTATCTTTGGTGTGACCTTTTTCGTTCTGGCACCTGAGCACCCTCTCGTGCCCTCGCTCACTGCGCCGTCATACAAAGCTGAAGTGGAGGGGTATATCCGGGAAGCGCAACGGCGAAGTGAAATCGAAAGGACGTCTCTGGAAAGAGAAAAAACAGGTGTATTTCTGGGGAGCTATGTGATCAACCGACTGAACGGGGAAAAGGTGCCTATATGGATTGCTGACTATGTGCTGCTAAGCTATGGGACAGGGGCGGTGATGGGAGTGCCTGCTCATGACCAGCGTGACTTCGAGTTCGCCAAAAAATATGGGCTTCCGGTTCGAGTGGTAATCGCGCCTCCGGAGTGGTCAGGCGAGGAACTACAAGTTGCCTATACCGAAGAAGGTACTATTGTCAATTCAGGGCAGTTCAATGGTCTGCCCAGTCAGCAAGCTTTCGAAGCAATCTGTGATTACTTGGAGGAAAAAGGCTGGGGAAAGCGTGCTGTTAGTTATCGGCTTCGCGACTGGCTTATCTCGAGGCAAAGGTACTGGGGTGCGCCGATACCAATAATCTATTGCGATAAATGTGGTATAGTACCGGTGCCAGAAAAAGACTTACCCGTGCTCCTGCCGCCAGACGCAGAGTTCAGACCTACAGGTGAATCACCGCTAAAATACTGTGAATCTTTTGTCAATACTACCTGTCCTCAGTGCGCTTCGCCAGCTAGGCGTGAGACCGACACCATGGATACTTTCATGTGCTCCTCGTGGTATTTCCTGCGCTATACCAGTCCAGGTGTGGGTGACTATCCGTTTGATAAGGAGAAGATGAAGTTCTGGATGCCGGTCGATTTGTATACTGGTGGTGCTGAACATGCTACCATGCACCTGCTTTATGCTCGTTTCTTCATCAAAGCAATCAGGGATATAGGAGTAGTTGATTTTGACGAGCCGTTCATAAAATTGTTCAATCAAGGCACAATAATTTATCTCGGTGATAAGATGAGTAAGTCCAGAGGGAATGTGGTGACTCCAGACAATTATGTCTCTGAGCTGGGGGCTGATGCCGTGCGCGCTTATCTCATGTTTATCGGTCCGTGGGAACTCGGTGGCGAATGGAATGACAATGGGATTGTGGGCATGAGCCGCTGGCTCAACCGTGTGTGGAACCTGACCTTGGGCCGGTACAATGAGAAAGATGTTCAGGGCGAAGCAGAAAAAGAATTTAGGCACCAACTTCACAAGACCATCAAAAGGGTGACGCAATGCATGGAGCGTTTCCGTTTCAATATCATGCTTGCGGCACTTATGGAGTATACCAATTACTTGAGTAAGGTTCAGGAACAGGGGACAGTTTCCTCTTTGCTCTGGAACGAGGCAGTAACCAGTTTATTACTGCTTCTAGCGCCGGTGACACCGCATCTTGCGGAAGAGCTGTGGGAAAAGACGGGACATGCTTATAGCATCCATAATCAGAAATGGCCGGGGTGGGATGAGGAATTGGCTAAAGAGGAAGAAGTCACTCTGGTGATACAGGTGAATGGCAAGCTGCGGGATAAGGTCGTTGTATCGGCTTCCATAACAGAGGAAGAAGCTAAAGAGTTAGCACTGAGTCGGGAGCGGGTGAAAGCTCATATTAAGGACAACAGAGTTTCTAAAATCTTTTATGTACCTGGAAGACTGGTAAATATAGTAGTGGGCTAATATTGAAAGGGCAGGCAAAGCAGCCCCCTGGTAATCCAGCATGGCGCTTTCAAAAATCGTCCAATCGAAATATATGCTTATAGCATGCTAGAATAGTGGCCAGTGAGTATCGAGGATAATATTCGAGAAGTGCGGATGCGAATCGCTCGAGCTTGTGAAAAGAGCTACAGATCATCACAAGAGGTGACATTGGTGGCGGTTACAAAGGGTGTGCCCACGGCAACGATCAGGGACGCTTTTGATTTTGGTGTCAGGGATTTCGGCGAGAATAGGGTGCAAGAAGCGGAGGACAAAATATTACAGCTTTCTGATATTAGGCAAAATGTGACATGGCACATGGTAGGTCATCTGCAGAGCAATAAAGCTAGAAGAGCTTTGGATTTATTTGACATAATACATAGTATTGATTCAGTGAGGTTAGCTGATATTTTAAATGTACGAGCAAAGAGAGCTGTGCCAGTTCTACTTCAGGTCAATGTTTCCGGGGAAGCGACTAAAAGTGGTTTTGCTGTGGGCGATGTGGCTAAAGCGGTGGAAGAGATAAAGCGGTTACCTAATCTCGAGGTCGTGGGGCTGATGACCATTGCTCCGCTGGTGGCTGCTCCGGAGGATGCCCGCCCGATTTTCAGGAGACTGCGAGAATTGCGTGACCAATTGGGGTTGAAGCATTTATCTATGGGAATGAGTGACGATTTTGAGGTGGCGATTGAAGAGGGGGCAACCATAGTCAGGATTGGCAGAGCTATTTTTGGTGAAAGGAGGTAGTTATGAGGATAGCGTTTATTGGTGGTGGTGTTATGGGCGAGGCAATGGTCAAAAGTCTTCTTTCTAAAGGGGTGGTGGTACCTGAAGATATTACGGTGAGTGATATTGCACAACAGCGTCGGAAGGCTCTGGCGGAAGGATATGGTGTGCGAGTTACAGACGATAACCGGGCTGTGGTAAAAGGTGCTGATGTTGTTGTACTGGCAATAAAACCTCAAGAATTGAGCAAGCTACTGGGGGAGCTTAAAGGGCTGCTGTCCCGGCAGTTAGTCTTATCTATAGTTGCTGGGGTTTCTCTTGCAAACCTGCAGCATGGACTTGACTACATGCGTCTGGTCAGGGCAATGCCTAATATGCCGGCACAGATAGGCGAGGGTATTACGGTGTGGACAGCTACCAGTGAAGTTACAGGTGATGAAAGGACAGAAGCGAGGTCCATTCTGGCTGCTTTGGGTGATGAGGTCTATGTTACCAGTGAGAAATATATCGATATGGCAACAGCATTAAGTGGTAGCGGACCAGCATATGTTTTTCTTGTTATCGAAGCGCTTGTAGATGCCGGGGTGCACATTGGTTTGCCGCGCTCGGTGTCTGAGAGACTGGTGATCAAAACAGTTTTGGGTTCGGCTAAAGCTGTTGAGCTTACAGGCAAACATCCGGCTGAATTAAAAAATATGGTGACCTCTCCCGGCGGCACAACAGCCGAAGGTCTTTTGCAGCTAGAAAAAGGTGGTATACGCTCATTGTTGTTACAGGCTGTTATTGCCGCATACGAAAAGACGAAGATGCTTGGAGATAAATAGCGAAGTTTTTGAGTATATGGTGGTGGGAGCGTGCGGTAGAGGTCTGACTTTTTGATTTTCTGGACATCGTGTCATTGGGGATATGTGTTAACCACTATTACGGTGGACAGGTAAGCCGTGAATAGAAGCGCTAAACATCTTGCGGTTGACTTGGGGTGGACTGATAACCATGTGGTGCCCGATGTGGTGACCCCCGAGGTTGAGTTTATGTTCCGGAGGATGATAGATGTTACTCTTGCTGAGGTGGATGTCAAGGAAGGTGAGTTAGTACTTGATGTGGGGTGTGGCAGGGGATTAGATGGTGTACAGATGGCTGGAAACGGCGGATTTGTCATAGGACTTGAGCCTTCGAGTGTGATGCTCGGATATGCAAGGGAATATATAGCCAGGAGTTGTGTAAATATGACCCTGGTCCGAGGAGTTGGAGAAAACTTGCCATTCCGCATAGGCTGTGTGGACAAGGTTGTGTGTAAAGGGGCGCTCGACCATTTCATTGACCCTTTGAGTGTGCTGAGTGAAATGGCGAGAGTGTTAAAGAGTGGTGGTCGAGCTGTGATAGCCGTGGCAAATTTTGGGAGCCTGGGTTTCGCGCTCGGACGGGCAGTGCACTTTTTGTGGAAGCGGGTGAGCAAAAAGGACGGTGGCTTAATAATGCCCTGGGAAACACCATCGGACCATACATACAGATTTGATTACAAGCTTCTAGTGGAAATGCTTAGGCGGTATTTTAGGGTGGATAGGGTCAGGGGTGTTTCCTTGCTTTTTGGTCTCCCGTGGTGGGGAGGTTTTCTAGCCAGGTGCCCGAAAAAGATATCACGACTTATTCTGGCTTTGCTGGACAAGATAGCGCATTATCTCCCCCGATTGAGTGATGTTATAGTGGTAAAGTGTACACTGCGGGACTCAGCATAGAGATAGACTCTCTATTCCTGCTGTGCAGCTTACCTTGTCCTTGCGCATCCGGGACACTATTGCCTGCCATCAGCCTTGTGCGCGTATATGACCAGGCTTTTACCGAAAAAGCGGTCAAGCATATTTTCCAGAATGCGGACAGGTCGCGGGCTGTGGTAAATATCCCAAACGAGAAACTTATGGTACAGCGATGGCAGCAATGCCCTCTCGTTATTCACGCCGAATATGCATCGAAGTATCCAGTAAAAAGAGTGCAGAGCATGCTTGTGGCGCTTAGCGTAAACTTGTAGATTGTTTCGCTGTAGTTTGGTTATGAGTTGGTTTGCCTTATATATTCTGACATGTCCTCCGGGATGGTCATGGTAGCTACGACTTATTCCCCAGCATATTGACTCAGGTAGGTAGGAGGGGACGCTGATAGCGAGTATACCGTCGTCTTTCAGTACCCTGACCATTTCACGAATGGCTTTAGTATCATCCGGGACGTGTTCTAATACTTCGGAGCAGATAACTTTATGGAAGGTCTTGTCTTGGAAAGGGAGGCTTGTTATATCTCCTCTGAGTAAAGCCCATTTACCTTTAGTCTCGCCTTTCTCCTGCAAGAGATGGAGCGCATAGTGGGCCTTTTTCAGGCTTACAGCATCGGTATCTACTGCATAGACACAGCATCTGCTCTGTTTACACGCTTCCCAGGAGTGTCTGCCTTCCCCGCAGCCGATGTCCAAGATCAGTTCTCCATCCTTGGTCTCCATGAACTGGAAGTCGATAGTAAGCATTAGACTCTCCTAACCTAGTGGTATGCGTGAAAAACAAAATCCCTGCAAGCTATATCAAGCTGTGTGCGTTCACTGGCACCAAGGTCAGGAGATGCCCGCGAAAAGACCGCAGATGTTATTAAGCCCTTATGTAGTGGACGGTGTTTGTCCAGGATGGAGTTTCTTCCATTTCTCCAGGAGTTGTTCTTTGCTCTCTTTATGGCTAGGATCTGGTATGCAGCAGTCCACTGGACAAACCTCGGCACATTTTGGAGATGCAAACCATCCCACACACTCTGTGCACTTAGCCGGGTCGATTACATAAATCGTTTCCCCTTCTTTTATAGCTTCATTCTTGCACTCGGGCTCACAGGCACCACAGCTGATGCACTCTTCGGTGATTTTGTATGCCATCTTAATCTGACCTCCTCCTTATTATTTTGTGCTAGAGATTTAGCCCGTTCATTTTTGAACGAGGATACTGTCTAATGTGACTAGTACGGCGATGGAAGGAACTTGCGCCTCAGGGCATTAGCGACATGAGATGGTACCATGTCTTCGAGACAGCCTCCTAATTGTGCAACTTCCTTAAGTAAGCTAGAACTGAGGAACTGGTATTGCAGGCTTGCCATGAGGCAAACTAGTTCAAGGTCGGGTGCCAGTTTCTTGTTCATCATTGCCATTTCAAACTCTCTCTCAAAGTCAGAACTCATGCGTAAACCGCGCACCATGACCTTTGCCCCCACTTTTCTGGCGAAATCGACAGTGAGTCCAGAATATGCTTGGGCTCGGACGTTCCCAAAGTCGACGACTGCTTGCTGTGCCATTTCTACTCTCTCCTCAGTACTGAAAAGAAGGCGTTTTTCGGGGCGGTCGTATACCCCTATGACCAGCTCGTCGAAAATGGCTGACGCCCGTTTAACGATATCCAGATGTCCATTTGTTATCGGGTCGAAGCTACCGGGATAGATGGCGATGGTCAAGATTCTACCTCCTTATGGAATATTGAGATACAGGTATCGCCGTACCGTTTCTCTTTCAACATGGACAAGCCGTCATATCTTTGTTGTAAGGGATATCTGGAAGCGTGCGATATCACCAGGAGTGAGCCTTTGTCTATGATTTTGGAACCTGCGACCTGCTCGATGGTGCGGTCGATTGACCGGTCTGCATAAGGTGGGTCGAGGAAAACGATATCGTATTTGCCGTTCAGGAAAGAGAGGGCTTTGCTGACACTGCAGCAATACACGTGAGCTTTCTGTGAGAAGCCTGTTCTAAGCAGGTTCTCTTTAATAATGGCGCAACACTCAGGTTCGTGGTCAACAAAATCTACCCATGTGGCATTGCGGCTGAGTGCTTCGATGCCCAGAGCTCCGCTACCTGCGAATAGGTCTAGTCCTCGTGACCGATTGCCAGGAAGAGAAAAAAGGACGGAAAATATAGCCTCTCTTACCCTATCGGTAGTAGGGCGCACAGAACGGTTTCTGGGTGCCTTCAACTGTTGTCCTTTAGCTATACCACCTGTGATGCGCATCTCAAAAAACCAGCCTTTATTATACCGCGGCTAGCTGTTTAGTCAAGCTTGTCCTCCATTTTGAGTATGTGTTATACTATCGCTCGGCGTTTTACAGCCTGGGGGTGCTCGATTGTTACAGGATTTTGGCTATATAGGGATGCTTCTGGCTGTCGCCATTCTTTTTGCGCTTACGACATTACTTTTACCGCTGGTATTAAGCTTTCTGCGTGTTGTTCCTCGCAAAGCCACTCCTGCTAAAAGGTCTACTTACGAATGTGGCATGTCTACTATCGGGAAAGCATGGGTGCAGTACAATTTCCGTTACTATTTCTTTGCCATCCTGTTTGTGGCCCTTGATGTGCTGGCTGTTTTTCTGTTCCCCTGGGCGGTGGATTTGAAGGAGCTTGGGTTAGCTGGTCTGGTGGCAGTGGTCATTCTTTTCGCCATCCTTGCAGTTGCCTATGTTTATGCCTGGCTTAAAGGAGCGCTGGAATGGAAATAGAAAGACACGAGCTGTCATTACCTGGCAGTTACATTGACATGGTCGAGGGGCGGGAAGTGGAGTCGTTAAAGAAGTCCTGTCAGCAACCGATACCGGATCCTGATAGCTGGCTTGAAACTGAACTCAGACGCAATGTCCTGTTAACTACTGTGGATTATGTTATTGATTGGGCTCGGTCGCGCTCGGTGTTTCCGCTCATGTTTGGTCTGGCATGTTGTGCCTTTGAGATGATTGCTACAGCCGCATCGCGTTTTGACATTGCTCGCTTTGGTATGGATATTTTTCGCTGGTCGCCACGACAGGCTGATTTAATGATAGTAGCCGGTACGATAACATGGAAGATGGCGCCAGCTGTGAAGTTGATCTACGAGCAGATGGCAGAGCCCAAGTGGGTTATAGCTATGGGTGCTTGTGCGATAAGCGGCGGTACTTTCAGGGAATCATACAGTGTCGTACCCGGGTTGAACCGAATAGTGCCGGTAGATGTCTATGTGCCCGGTTGCCCACCGCGTCCTGAGGGGCTTATCCATGGTATCAGGTTAATACATCAAAAGATATTACGGGATACCATCAAGAAGGTATGACTGTAGTTCTAGACTATGAGGCAGTAGCTAGAAGACTGAGCGAGAAGTTTCCTGGTTCGGTTGTCGAATCGGGAAAGTCAGGTATTGTGGTTAAAAGTGACCGGCTTCGGGAGCTAGCTTGGTTTTTGAGGGATAGCTCGGAATTTGGGTTCGATTATCTGGCAAACCTTACTGCGGTGGACTATTTAGACTATTTTGAGGTTGTCTACCATTTAGTGTCTTTGACAAATAACCACAGCTTGGTATTGAAGGTCAGGTGCACTGATAGAGATAAACCTGTGGTACCTTCGGTGGTTGATGTGTGGCGTGCTGCAGATTTTCAGGAGCGCGAGGTGTATGACCTCATGGGGATTGTGTTTGAAGGACATCCTAACCTAAAGCGGTTGTTGTTGTGGGAAGGTTTTGTCGGGCATCCATTGAGAAAGGACTACTTATAGGATGGCGCTAAAGACCGAACCGTTTATTCTTAATGTTGGTCCACAACATCCTTCCACCCATGGTGTGTTTCGGATGAGGGTCACACTTGATGGGGAGGTGGTTGTTGATGTGGAACCTGTTATTGGGTATCTTCACCGTGGCATCGAGAAGCTGGCTGAGTCCAGGACTTATACACAGGTAATCCCGCTTACCGATAGGCTTGATTACCTGGCTTCGATGACTAACAACTTTGGTTATGTGCTAGCGGTTGAAAAGCTAGCCGGCATAAAGGTTCCGGAGCGAGCTGAACATCTCAGGGTTATCATGGCAGAGCTGATGCGTATATCCAGTCATTTGATGGCAGTGGGGTTTTTTCTGAATGACCTAGGTGCCATGATGACGCCGGTGCTGTATATGTGGAGGGAACGAGAGAAAATTATGGACCTTTTTGAGATGGTCTGTGGACAGAGGCTGACCTATAACTACATGAGGGTAGGTGGGGTCAGCCATGATATTCCCGAAGAATTCTTACCAGCGTTGGAGAGATTTGTTGGTGAGATGCCGCGATTTATCGACGAGTATGAGCAGCTATTATCACAGAATGAAATTTTACTTGCTCGAACTAAGGGTGTGGGAGTATTGCCCAGGGCAATGGCGATAAATATTGCTGCCAGTGGTCCAGTATTGAGAGCCAGCGGAGTCAAGTGGGATATTCGTAAGGCGGACCCGTATTCGATTTATGAGCGCTTTGATTTTGAGGTGCCTGTGGGGATGGTGGGCGATTGCTATGACCGCTATTGGGTGCGGATCCAAGAGATGAGGCAGAGTGTGCGAATTATAGAGCAAGCAATGAAGCGGCTACCCCGAGGTGAGATTTGCATCAAATTGCCGAAACCATTTCGGTTGCCCAACGGCGAGGTGTATGGGCATATTGAGGCGCCTAAAGGTGAACTTGGCTTTTATCTGGTCAGTGATAATTCGATAGCGCCGTACAGATTTCATGTCCGTCCACCAACACTGATTAACCTCACAGCACTCAGAGACATGGTTGTGGGGTGGAAGATAGCTGACCTGATTGTCATCTTCGGTAGCATCGACGTTTGTCTTGGAGAGATAGACAGGTAATGACACTACTGGAGCAATTTCAGGACTGGTTAGGTGGTATTTCCCCGGACTGGGCAGCGTATGTCATAGCCGGTGTGGTAGGCATTGTCGTTATACTCGGTTTTGTCCTGACTCTGGTGATTGTTTTTATCTGGTATGAACGGCGTTTGCTCGGTCGGTTCCAGATTCGTCTGGGACCTAATCGACTTGGACCCGAAGGAATCTTTCAACCAATTGCTACCGCTGTGAAGATATTGCTCAAGGAAGATATTATCCCGGAGAGGGCTGATAAGTTTGTCCACTGGCTGGCGCCGATAGTGGTCTTTACACCAGTGTTGATGGTTTTTGCAGTTGTGCCTTTGGATAAGGGCGCTGTACTAGCTGACCTGAATGTCGGCGTGTTGTACATAGTGGCTATCAGCTCTGTGTCGGCGGTGGGGATTTATATGGCTGGATGGGGCTCAAACAATAAATATGCCTTGATAGCAGCTATGAGGACAGTGGCTCAGATAGTAAGCTACGAGTTGCCAGTGGTGCTATCGATCCTTGGCGTAGTATTAATGGCTGGGTCATTGTCGCTGACGAAGATAGTCGATGCTCAGAATCTCCCGTTTATTGTGATGCAACCTTTGGGGTTTCTCATTTTCTTCCTTGGCGCCTTGGCTGAAATGAACCGTTGTCCTTTTGACCTTCTGGAAGCTGACTCTGAAATTGTGGCTGGTTACCATACAGAGTACTCAGGTATGAAGTTTGCCATGTTCTATCTGGGTGAGTATGGTCACGCACTGGCGTATGCCTGTATTGTTACTGTTCTTTTCCTTGGTGGCTGGCGTGGACCGGTGTTGCCACCATTTCTATGGTTTGTGGTTAAAATTGTAGCTATATTTTCGCTTATTGTATGGCTGCGGGCTACATTGCCGCGGCTGAGGGTTGACCAGTTAATGGCTTTCGCCTGGAAGGGGCTTTTCCCTATGGCTATGGTCAATCTGCTCGTGGTGGCTATTGAGGTACTTTGGTTAGTAGAACTATTGCCTTGGGTGGTTGTGGTGGTAAATATTACTCTAGCTGGAATCCTGATATTGGCTTGGTCGAGACTATTTGTTCTAGGAAAAGGACGTGTTGAAGTTTGAAAGATACGGAATAGGCGTACTTAAAGGGATGGCGGTCACTTTTAAACACCTTTTCCGCCCTCCGATTACTGTTCAGTATCCTGAAGAAAAGTTGATTGTATCTAGACGAATACGAGGCTGTGAGCTGGTATGGTACCCGGAAAAATGTACCGGCTGTGCCACGTGTGCTAAGAATTGTCCTCAGGGGAATATTGAGATAGTTACTCACATTGGTGACCAGAACAATTATATCGTTGACAAATTTGAGCTGGATGCAGGGCGGTGCATGTTCTGTGGACTATGTGTGGAGTCTTGTCCTTATGAGGCACTGGCAATGAGTGTGTGTTACGAAGGGGCGAAGTACCGTCGTAGTGATTTAATACTGAGTAAAGAGGAGCTAACTATCTCAGATTTGAGAAAGCCAAGCGGGTATGCTCGACCTAATATCGAGATGACTTTGCCCAAACAAAGCCTGTTGATTTACTGGGACAGGAGTGATGGCGGGCAGAAATTGAATCTCATTCCATTAAGCAAGAAAAGGGGTCGAGGTGTTTGACATAATATTCTGGCTTTTGGCATTTACAGCTGTAGTAGCGGCTCTGGGTGTTGTAGCTCTACGCGATGTATTTAGAGCAGCATTAAGTATGATATTGCTTTTCCTAGCGGTGGCTGGGATTTACGTGACACTTTATGCTGATTTTCTGGCTGTGGTGCAAGTTCTTATCTATGTCGGTGCTATCTCAATACTAATTGTAGTGGCTGTCATGTTAACTCAGGATGTTTGGCGGGGGAGTCCGTCAGGAAGGTTCCGTCTTCCTGCTTTTGTAGCGGCTTTAGCTCTCGTGTTAGTTTTGGGTTGGGGACTAGCCGGTACCAAATGGTTGATAAGTAGTGAGGGGCCAAAACAGCCGACGTTGACAGGTATAGGGGCGAGCTTGTTCGGGGAGGGGGGTTATTTATTACCGGTGGAAATTGCTGGTTTTTTGCTGGTGGCGGCAATCATTGGTGCCATCGCGTTAATGAGGGAGAAATAAAGAAATGTCGGTTGGTTTACTGCATTATCTCATTTTGTCGGGTGTTTTGTTCAGCATCGGGCTTTATGGAGTTTTAGCCAAACGCAATGTTGTGGTCATTTTAATGTGCATTGAAATAATGCTCAATGCGACTAACATCGCGCTGGTTGCATTTTCTCGTTATATCACTCCAACGCTTCTTACAGGACAGATATTCGCTGTGTTTGTTATTGTGGTAGCTGCGGCTGAGGTTGCTGTAGGTATAGCTATTATATTTGCGATTTATCGAAGCCGAAAGTCTGTGGATATTAATAACTTTGATTTGATGAAGTGGTAACTGGAAAAATGTGGGTGCAAGTTAAGGCAGCGCCAAATTTAATGATAGCTGAGATGTGGAAGGAGTTTTTTGAAGGAGAGGGAGTACCGACTTTGGTGTTGCCTGATACTGAGATAGCCGGTGTTGGCGAGTTAGCTGCTTACCGTATTTTTGTTTCCCAAGAGCGTGTACATGTCGTCGAGGAGATTCTAAGGAGACTCTAATGCCTCATTACATTCCTTGGCTGGTATTTCTCTGCCCTTTAGGATCATTTATCGTCATCTCTTTATTCCTGAGACCATTTTTCAGGCAGTATCCAAAGGTCAGTGGCTATGTAACCATTGGTGCTATCGGTGTTTCGTGTCTTCTTTCTTTCTGGATGCTAGCTGAAGTTCTGGCGACCCCGGGACACAAGTTCTCTATCCCGGACATCCAGTGGGTGCTTATAGGCGACCTGAGCATCCACATCGGGCTAATAGTTGATTCTTTGTCTGCTGTGATGGTGGTGGTGGTGAGTCTGGTCAGCCTTTTGATTCAGATTTATTCTCAGGGTTACATGCATGGCGACCCCGGTTACCATCGTTATTTTGCCTTTATGTCACTTTTTACTGCCTGCATGTTGGGACTGGTTTTGGCTGATAACCTGGTTTTCCTCTTCCTTTTCTGGGAGGGGGTTGGTCTAGGCTCTTACCTTTTGATAGGTTTCTGGTTCCATCGCCCCTCGGCTGCTAATGCTGCGAAGAAAGCTTTTATAGTTACCCGGTTTGGCGATTTTGGCTTTCTGGCAGCGGTGTTGTTCCTTTTCTATCACACTGGTACCTTTGATATTGAGGAACTACACGGTCTGGCTGTTGCCGGCAGTCTGGCTGGTACCACTTTAACTTGGGCGGCGCTGGGGATTTTTGCTGGGGCTGTTGGCAAATCAGCCCAATTCCCGTTACATGTGTGGCTGCCAGATGCGATGGAGGGTCCTACCCCGGTCAGTGCTTTGATACATGCGGCGACCATGGTTGCTGCTGGTGTGTTTCTGGTAGCTCGTCTTTTCCCGCTGTTTGAACATAGCCATGTGGCGCTGATTACTGTGGCAACTATAGGTGGCTTCACTGCCATTTTTGCTGCTAGCATGGGGCTGGTTATGACCGATATCAAGCGGGTTCTAGCATATTCTACTATCAGTCAACTAGGTTATATGATGTTGGGTCTAGGTACAGGCGGGATTGCTGTGGGTATTTTTCATCTGTTCAATCATGCGTTTTTCAAAGCACTTCTGTTTCTTGGTGCTGGTAGCGTCAATCATGCTACCGGGACTTTCGATATGAGGGAGATGGGAGGATTGCGCAAGGCGATGCCCTGGACATATGCTACTTTTGTTGTCGCCTCTATGAGTTTAGCCGGAATCTGGCCACTTTCTGGGTTCTGGAGCAAGGACGAGGTCTTAGCTGCTGCTTTTGAGGGGAATCCGGTGCTATTTTATCTAGCCATGATTACGGTGTTCATGACTGCTTTCTATATGTTTCGGGCTGTATTTCTGACTTTTCACGGGGAGTATAAGGGGGCAGCAGCAACCGGGCACGGTGTTGAGCATGGTGGAGGCAAACTTCATGAATCTCCGTTTGTCATGCTTGTGCCTATGGCTATCCTAGCTGTGTTCTCGATTATATCCGGCTGGTTAAACGTTACTGGCTCCTTTGGTAGATTTCTGGGACACGCCGCGCATGATGGTGGGCATGGTTTTGTTCAAGGTTTCTTTGGCGTCCTGAGTCACCCGTTACCGATGATATCGCTGGGTGTAGCTGTGTTAGGTATCTTGTTATCGTATGTCATGTATGACCGCAGGTGGATACCTGCGGAAGCCGTGGGCAGAGTCTTTAAACCGGTGTACATTTTATTGTATCGCAAGTACTGGTTTGATGAACTCTACGAGAGGATTATAGTGGTACGCTTTCTGGTTGACGGGGTGTTTGCGGCTTTTGCTTTTTTTGATGCCCGGTTTGTCGATGGCGCGGTGAACGGAGTGGCTGGTGGCATTTCTTCTGCAGGTGCCACTATGCGGCGCGCACAGACAGGACAAATGCAGATTTATGCTATGACCATGGCCATTGGTATTGTTGCTATAGCTGTTTGCTTCTATCTTTTTAGTTGAGGTAGGCGACTGTGAGTTTTAGTTTCTTGAGTGCTATAGTGTTCTTGCCTCTTATCGGAGCAGTTGTTATCGTTCTTCTGCCGAAGTCTCTGCTGAAATCGGCAAAATTTGTTGCGCTCTCCTTTGCCCTGGTTGCATTTGTCCTTTCCCTGGTTGTTTTTTGCCAGTTTGACAGGTCTCCAGGAGTTGTAGGGCAGATGCAATTTGAAGAGAAGATAGTATGGATATCAGCCATCAATGCTTATTATCACCTGGGAGTCGATGGGATCAGCCTCCCTATGGTCATTCTGATGACCTTTCTTGGTGTGCTGGCGGTTCTTGTATCATGGCGGATAGACTTGCGACCTCGTGAGTATTTTGCCTGGCTCTTGCTGCTAGAGACGAGCATACTGGGTGTTTTTTGCTCCCTGGACCTTATCCTATTCTTCCTATTCTGGGAATTAGAGTTGATACCGATGTATTTTCTTATCTCGATATGGGGAAGCGGCAGGAAAGAATACTCGGCTATCAAATACGTGATATACACTCTCACTGGTAGCGCTTTAATGTTAGCCGGTATCTTGAGTCTTTATTTCACCACTGGCACATTAAGTATGGTTGAGCTTACAGGGCTGCTCGCTGTAAAGCCGGTAATCCCGTTGACAGCCATATTCTTCTTATTGTTGATCGGTTTTGCTATCAAGTTGCCTGTTTTTCCTCTACATACCTGGCTTCCTGATGCCCACACCGATGCCCCGACGGCTGCGAGTGTTGTTCTGGCTGGTGCTTTATTGAAGATGGGTGGTTACGGAATGATTAGAGTCTGTGTGAGCATTTTCCCTGAGGTTGCGCTTCAATATGCCTCGCTGTTTGTGGCGCTTGCTGTGGTGAATGTACTTTATGGGGCTGGTGTGACCATGCGACAGAAAGACTTGAAGCGCCTTATTGCTTACAGTAGTGTGAGCCACATGGGCTATGTGCTTCTGGGCATTTTCGCTTTAAGCCCAGTAAGCCTTACTGGTGCTACTTTACAGATGTTCAGCCATGGCATAGTGACCGGACTTTTGTTTGCTATGGTGGGACTAGTATACGAAAAGTCACATGAACGAAATCTAGACAATTTGGGTGGGTTGGCGCGTCAGATGCCGGTAATCGCGGTCGTTTTCACCGTAGCTGGCTTAGCATCGCTGGGGCTACCCGGCACAAGCGGTTTTGCCGCCGAATTTATCACTTTTGTTGGCAGTTTCTCCAGTGCTGCAGTGAAGTGGATACAGGTATACACAGTTCTGGGTGTTTTTGGGGTGGTGTTAACAGCGGGATATATTTTGTGGATGCTCCAGAGGGTTTTTTATGGTCCTCCACAGGAGAAGTTTAATGGTGTACCTGATGCGGATAATGTGGACAAAGTGTGTATCTTTTCTTTTGTGATAGCTATTATGCTTGTTGGTCTGTATCCGGCTATTTTGACCAATGTTATCAAGATAGGGGTCGAGCCATTAGTGCAGCTTTTAGGGCTTTGAGATAGCGAATGGAGCAGGTGCTGTGTTGCGTTTAAGCTTGATGAAACTTATTGAGGGCAGGTGGTGATGCTGCTAAACGAGGTCCGTTTTCTGGCACCGGAAATAACCCTGTTAGCCATGGCGCTGATTTTAGTTCTGGCTGACCTTTTTGTCCGACGTAAGGTGTTGCTGGTGGTTATTAGTCTCTTTGGATTGGTGGTCGCAGCTGGTTTAACTGTCATACTATGGGGTAAGGCACCAGTAAGCATATTTTACCAAGCACTATGGGTAGATCCGTTTGCCGTTTTTTTCAAGCTGTTGTTTTTATCTATAGCTGGGTTAGTGGTGCTTTTTTCCCAGGATTATGTGAGTAAATTCGAAAGATTCCAGGGCGAATATTATGCCCTAGTGCTTATTGCTGCTGCGGGTATGATGCTGCTGGCTGCGGCAGCAGATTTAATAGCTATTTATGTTGCTTTAGAGCTAAGCAGTATCTCGCTGTATGCACTAGTTGCCTTTTTGAAAGATGAGAAATCCAGCGAAGCGGGGCTTAAATACTTACTTCTGGGAGGTGTTGCTTCTGCAGTGCTGCTTTATGGGATGGCACTTGTCTTTGGTCTTTCCGGGACCACGAAGCTGGCTGCTATCGCCCAGTCGGTGGGAGTGTTATCGGCCGGTGGACTAGCCCAAAATCCAGCTTTGCTTGTCGGGATGGTTCTTTTAGCTGCAGGCTTTGGTTTCAAGATTGCAAGTTTTCCTTTTCATATGTGGGTGCCGGATGTTTATGAGGGCGCGCCGACACCGATTACTGCCTTTCTCTCCGTTGCTAGTAAGGCTGCAGGTTTTGCCATAATACTGCGTGTCTTTTCGGTAGTATTTGGCTCGACGGAATGGTTGGGGGCTAACTGGGGGTTGTTGTTTGCTGTCCTGAGTGCTCTCACCATGACTATTGGTAATATCATTGCTCTTTTGCAAACGAATATTAAGCGTCTTCTCGGTTACTCCAGCATTGCTCAAGCTGGCTATCTTATGGTGGGACTAGCGACCGTGGGTGTGGCGACCGGTGGAGACAAAGTAGTGCAGAGCGGGCTCCTTTTCTTTCTCATGAGCTATACCGTGACTAACCTGGGAGCTTTTGGTGCGGTAATAGCCATCTCCAATAAGGTAGGCAGCGACCAAATTGATGACTATACAGGCATGGGCAGGCGTGCACCCGTACTAGCATTGGCTCTGACCCTATGTCTGGTCTCTTTAATCGGGCTACCACCTACTGCAGGTCTCATCGCTAAAATATACATTTTCAATGGTGCAGTGCAGCATGGTTTGCTGTGGCTGGTAGTTGTAGCGGTGATAAATAGCTGTATATCAGCCTATTACTATCTCAAGGTTGTGAGGGTTATGTGGTTGGGTGCTCCTGCTTCGTCAGAAAGTGTACCCTCTTCTTGGGCGTTGCGCGCAGCGCTCTTGCTCTGCTGTCTTTTTGTACTCCTCTTGGGCATTGTACCTGGCAGCTTTGTCAGGCTAGCTGAACTGGCAGCGAGGACTTTAGGGTTTTAGTGCTACTTAGACTCATTGCTATTGCTTGACACTATTTATTTAGTGGTGATAGACTCAACTGGCTGTGAATCAAGTTGGCATTCTATACCATCCCAGAATTGAACGAGCGAGGACTGTCGGCATCGAGCTGGGCAGGTTTCTAGAAGCGAGGGGCGTTCTTTGCTGGATTTGTTCAGCCTGGGATGAAGAGCAAGCAAGAGCTAAAGTGCCAGGCTCTGGTCTTATTTTGAGCATCGGCGGCGATGGAACGATCCTGCGGGCTGTTCGCGCTATTGTCCCTCATGTGGTGCCGGTAGTGGGAATAAATCTTGGTCACCTGGGGTTTATGACTGAACTTACAGTGGATGCTGCGCTGACAAAATTACCTGACTTATTGCAAGGTGAGGGGTGGATCGAGGAAAGGGCTATGATTCAGGCAGAGTTATTATCGAACGGTAAGGTCTTGCATGGCTTAAACGATGTCTTTGTGGGTCGGCGCAGTTCGGTGAGATTGGTCAGGATTGAGGCTAAGGTCGATGGGGAATTGCTGACTACTTACCGAGCAGATGGTCTCATAGTGGCTACAGCGACGGGAAGTACGGGTTATTCTCTTGCTGGTGGGGGTCCTATTCTTTATCCCGAGGCAAAGGAGATGATAGTTAAGCCGGTATGCCCTCATTTTTGCTTCGATAAGACATTAGTTTTGCCGCCCCGGTCGGTTGTCGTTTTGAGGGTAATAACTACGCACGAGGCAGTGTTTAGCCTTGATGGACAGGTAGAGATGGCTTTACGCAATGATGAGGAAGTCAGGGTCAGACTCAGTCCCTACGTGGCGCGCTTCTTAAGGATCCAGCCCAGAAGTTATTTCTACGCTTCTCTGGAAGCCAAGCTGAAGGGTACGAGGGTTTAGTATGAAGGTGGAAAAGGCTAAGATAGGAGATGCCCAGCGGATACACGAACTGGTCAACAGTTTCGCCGAGAGGGGTGAAATGTTGCCCAGGGCATTAAGTGAAATATACGAGAACTTGCGTGACTTTTTTGTCATCAGAAGCGAGCAGGGAGAGGTCATCGGTTGTGTGGCTTTGCACATAAACTGGTCAGATCTAGCTGAAATCAAGTCGCTGGCAGTAAGCGGGGACAAGCAGTCTCAAGGGCTGGGCTCCAGGCTTGTGAAGGCATGTCTCAAGGAGGCGAGAGAACTGGGAATACCGACAGTGTTCTGCCTGACATATAAGCCAGCATTTTTTGAGAAGCACAACTTCCGCCGTGTTGATAAAATGGAGCTGCCGCGGAAGGTGTGGTCAGAATGTTATCGCTGTCCTAAGTTTCCAGATTGTGACGAAGTGGCTCTTATCTACCGGTTTGATGATATCAGCAACCCCAGAGTTTAGCTGAGTATATGGCACTAGTCGGGGGATGGTAATGCGGGAGAAAGTAAAAATGGAAAGGACATTGTCAAGCCAGCGTCTGTTTGAAGGACGGGCGGTAAAGTTGCGAATTGATACTGTATTGAAGCCTAATGGCAAGTCAACAACCAGGGAAATAGTAGAACACAGCGATTGTGTGGCAGTGGTAGTTTTGGACTCCAGGGACAGGGCTATTTTGGTGCGGCAATACCGGAAAGCTGTGGATAAATATTTACTGGAAATTCCTGCTGGTAGTATCGAGCCCGGAGAACAGCCTGTCGAATGCGTTCGTCGCGAGTTGCAGGAAGAGATAGGTTATCTACCCAACCGGATAGAGAGGTTGGGTGGATTTTATTCTGCCCCAGGATATTGTACTGAGTACTTGCATTTGTATCTAGCCACGCATTTAATACCCAGTCGAAAGCGCGCTGAGGATACAGAGGAGATCGAGGTTGTCCGGGTGCCGTTAACTAATATTCCTGACATGATTGCCTCAGGTGATATTTGCGATGCCAAAAGTGTTGCTGGTTTATTGCGTGTTATCTTTCTGGGGTTGAGGGGGAGTCGTTGAGTGGCATTTGGCTGTACCGGTAAACCACCGGGCTATTTTTAGACATCCGATTTTACACGATACCTGGCTTTGCCTTCCTCATAGAGGTCACCGCCATAGATGTCATTGATTACAGTTACAGGAAAGTCTTCTACTTCTAGGCGGAGAATAGCTTCTGCCCCAAGGTCTTGATAGGCTATCACCTCTGCTTTCTTAATGGCTTTTGAGGCAAGGGCTCCAGCGCCACCTATTGCTGCGAAATACACTGCCTTATACTTCTTGATAGCATCTTTCACAGCCTGTGACCTGTTGCCTTTTCCGATCATCCCCTTTAGTCCGCTTGCTAACAGACGAGGTGTATAGCTGTCCATTCTACCGCTGGTAGTGGGTCCGGCAGCCCCGATTGCCTGTCCTGGTTTAGCTGGCGATGGTCCCATATAATAGACGATTTGGTTTATGATATCGAAGGGAAGCGCTTCACCCCTGTCCAGAGCATCTACCATGCGTTTATGTGCTGCGTCTCTCGCAGAATAGATGGTACCGGTGATTAGCACCTGATCACCGGCTCTTAATTTTTCGATGGTCTTCTCGTCAAGCGGAGTTTTTATATGTATAGTGCTCATGTCTTATCCCTCCCTCGCGTTTGGGTCTCTTTTGATAGTAAACTCCGGAAACGGGAGTTTAGGTTTGCACTGGGTTGGTGGCGGGACGACGGGTGCCGGTCCTGCTACTTTAGCCACTTTGGCGATGCGTGCTACGAGGCGCCTTTTCAATAGCTGAATTGCGAAAGCAGGGTCGACTCCTTTGGGACAGGCGTCAGAACAGGCACCAGCAAGATGACAGTGCCATATGCCATTTTCTGTGTCTAACATCTGGAATCTTTCTTGCTCGCCATCGTCCCGAGTGTCAGCGCAGTAACGGTAACACTGAGCCAGGGCTTGTGGGTTGAGAAACAGCTTATCAGTGGCTGAGGTGGGGCAAGCAGAAACACAGATACCACATTTGATGCAATAAGTAAATTGCAGGAAATTCTCCAGTTCTTCTGGCGACTGAGAAAATTCAGCCGTCGGGTTATCCATTTCTGTGGTGTCGCAACGCATAATATAAGGTTTGATTGACCTGTGTTTTTCGAAGAGGGGTGTAAGGTCTACAATTAAGTCTTTTATAAGAGGCAGGTTGGGTAGCGGTCTGATGGTAAGTGTGCTTGCGTGGAGTTCTTGGATCTGCGTATGACAGGCTAGGTGTGGATAATTGTTAATGAGCATACCACAAGAGCCGCATATTGCCATACGGCAAGAGGTGCGAAATGACAGGGTGCTATCTAGATTCTCTTTTATATATAACAAACCATCAAGGACCGTCATACCACGTGTGACAGGCACGACAAATTTATCGATGTGGGGTCTGGAGTCCGTTTCCGGGTTGTAGCGCTGGACTTTGAAGACTATCTGTCTGGATTCCTCTTTCTTCATAGTAAATCGTCTCCTTCCTACCGGGATAGCAGGAGTAGAGGCACACAGGAGCCCCAGGCGAAGGCAACTATACCGAGGATAATTATGCTCCATGTTGTAATGCGCTTGACTCTGCTGGACGGTGTGAGTTCCACGATTATGTTACGCAGTCCATATAATGCGTGATAGAGGACAAAGGATAACAGCATTGTGTATAGCACTACCCAGATAACTTCCTTGGAACGTTGTATCATTGAGGTCCAGGAAGTGGGATCACTGAGTTCGACTCCCAGAAATTTGAGAATGGTGTCCAGATGCATCCAGGCCATATGTATTCCGAGTGTGATAGCTATAAGCACACCGGTAACTAGCTGAGCAAGCCATAGATAGCTATTTCTCATCACCAGCCTCCAATCAAGAAATCGTAGAGAAAGAGCAACGCGATCAGGGCAGCTATTCCCACCAGGGTCATTGTCCAGCTCCGGTTCTTTCGCAATGAGTCGCGGTAAGGATAGACGGGTGGAGTTGGTTTTCCCATACCAAAGCCCAACTCCTGTATGATAAGGCGGAGACCATTCAAAGAATGATAGGCGAAAGCGAGGACTACCAGGAATTCTCCGAATTTGAACCAGGGATTATGTAGAAGTGTCATAGCGCTCTCCCAGACATCTTGCCCTTGGATACGAAAGAAAGTAGTGACGCAGAGGTGTATTACACCGAAAAGAAGAATCCCGAGGCCAGTTATTCTATGCAGTGTGTAAAGGTAGCGCTCTATTTTGTAGTTCCCTCCCCATACCCAGCCTACGAGCCCGAGGTAGTTTTTTCTTCGAGGCTGTAACTGTCTCATAGTGCCTCCAGGGTTAGTATTTTCTTTCTACCGGCTGCCATAGTGTGACCTTTACTGGAATGTATTCGAGGCGGGGGCCTGTGGGAGTATAGTAAGCCAGTGTATGTTTGAGCCAGTTGATGTCATCGCGTTGTGGAAAATCCCGACGGGAGTGGGCCCCTCTCGATTCAGTTCTGGCAGAAGCGCCGGCAACAATAACTTCAGCTAAGTCAACGAGGTTTTCCACCTCCAGTGCGGCTAGTAAGTCCGTGTTGTATATCCGGCTCTGGTCGACTACTTTCATATGGGAAAGGCACTGCTTTAGTTCTTGTATGCGGGCTAAAGCTGTGTTTAAACCTTCAGCGGTGCGGAAAACACCCACATTTTTGTCCATGGTCTTCTGCAATTCTCGCCGCAAGGCATAAGCACTCTCTTTGCCGTCCGGTGAAAACCGTCTGAAGATGCGTTTTTCCTCTGCTTTTGAGGTAGTTTCGGGTATGGGTGTGAAAGTCTTCCTTTGTTGTGCGTATTTTGCGGCGTTACCTCCTGCGATTTTACCCCACACTAGGCATTCTGTTGTTGAGTTTGAACCGAGGCGGTTAGCACCGTGTAGCGATATGCAAGCTGCTTCACCGGCTGCCCAGATTCCTTCTATTGGAGTTGCCCCTTCAAGATTGGTGTGTATACCACCCATAAAATAGTGGGCTGCGGGGCGAACCGGTATGGGTTCGCAGATGGGGTCGATAAAATTGAATTTTATGGCGACCTCTCTTATCATGGGTAGCCGTTCGTTAACTTTGGCTGCTCCGAGGTGGCGGAGATCGAGGTGGACATAATCGAGTCCGTCAGGTCCTGGGAATCCCCTGCTCTCTTCTATCTCGGTCATTTCAGAGCGAGAGACGATGTCTCGTGGTGCTACTTCTAACTTAGAAGGGGCATATTTTTGCATAAATCTTTCACCTGTGTTGTTGATTAAGTATCCTCCTTCACCGCGTGCTGCTTCGGTAATGAGTATACCGGAAGGTACCAAGCCTGTGGGATGGAATTGAACGAATTCTAAATCTTTAAGTGGTAATCCGGCACGATATGCCATAGCCATCCCATCGCCTGTAGCAGTAAGAGAGTAGGTTGTAAAACCGAACATTCGGCAGGCACCGCCGGTAGCTATGACTAGAGATTTGCCCTGGATGAGGAAGAAGTCTCCGCTGGTCAAGTCCCAGACAGTTATCCCACAAAATAGGTTGTCGTTAACGAGTATGGAGGTTACGTAACACTCATCATAGCGGGTTACGTTGTTGTATTTTTGCAGCGTATCATAAAGAGTCTGCATTTCTGCAAAGCCGGTTTTGTCAGCAGCGAACACTGCCCTGTCAAAGGAGTGTCCACCAAAAGGTCTTTGGGCAATTCTGCCATCAGGACGCCGTGACCAAGGGATTCCCCAATGTTCAAGTAACAGTATTTCTTTAGGGGCTTCTTCGACAAAGCGCATTACTACATCTTGGTCACAGAGGAAGTCAGCTCCTCTGACAGTATCCCAAGCGTGAAGTTCGAAGCTATCTCCTTCTTCTGGTTGCATCACAGCTGCAGTGCCGCCCTCCGCGCATACAGAATGGGAGCGCATCAGTTGTACCTTGGAGATGATAGCAACATCAAGCTCAGGATTTTTAGCAGCTTCAATTGCTGCTCTCAGACCTGCAAGCCCGGACCCAACGATAACAACATCGTGTTTGGAGGCAGTCATAGAATCACCTCCTTACGCCGAGCACACCAGCACTGGATATTTACAGCTACCGGGAGGCTGGCGATATGCGCTGGGAAAGTCTCGGCGTGCACTGCTAGAGCAGTGATTCTGCCGCCGTACCCCATAGCTCCGATTCCCAGGTTATTAATGCGTTGCAGAATTTCTCTTTCCAACTCAGCGACCTCGGGGTCAGGATTAGGTTCTCCAACTTTGCGTAGCAGTGCCTTTTTTGCCGTTGCCATGGCTTTGTCTGTGGTGCCACCTATGCCCAGACCGACTATTATTGGCGGGCAGGGATTGCTCCCAGACTCGTCAACAAGGCTAACTACGAAGTCAATAATTCCCTGGCGCCCTTTTGCTGGTGGCAGGACAGTCAGTCTGGAGCAGTTTTCAGAGCCGCCACCTTTAGGTATCACACTTATTTTTATCCTATCTCCGGACACGATATCGGTGTGGATGACAGCCGGCGTGTTATCTCTGGTATTGACGCGTGCAGAAAATGGTTGTTTTACCATTGATTTCCTTAAGTAGCCTTTCTCGTAAGCCTGGCGTACACCCTCATTAATGCAATCTTCTAGGTTGCCACCGGTTATCTGTACATCTTGTCCAATCTCAAGAAAGACTACTGCTGTCCCGGTATCTTGACATAATGGGATTTTTTCATTGGCTGCGATATCAACATTTTGGAGCATCTTGTCCAGCACGTCTCTGGCAACCGGTGACTCTTCCTGTTCCTTTGCTCGTTTTAGTGCGGAAAGCACATCGTCGGGTAGGTGAAGACAGGCGTCTTGAAATAGCGCGGATATGGTCTCTGTTATTGTCCTGCAATCTATCTTGCGCATGAGTATTCACTCCAATTTCATCACTTTAACAAGTTCACGTACAGCTTCAGCCGACTTTTTGAGTGCAGCGCTTTCTTCTGGGGTCAGTCTAAGTTCGATTATTTGTTCAACACCTTTTCTTCCTAATTTTACGGGGACCCCTACTACCACGCCTTTAATGTCATACTCGCCATCGAGATACGCTGCGCAAGGGAGTATCCTCTTTTTATCGAGCAGGACAGACTCGACCATAAGCTCGGTAGCGGCTGCCGGCGCATAGAATGCGCTGCCTGTTTTTAGCAGGGCTACTATTTCTCCGCCTCCTTTGACTGTGCGGTCAACGATCTTATCGATATTATCTTTAGGCAGTAGTTCAGTTAGTGGCACATTGCCTACTGTGGTTAATCTTGGAATAGCTACCATCGTATCACCATGTCCACCTAAAATACAGGCGTGGACGTCCTGGGGGGAGACGTTAAGCTCTTGGGCTACAAAGGTCCTGAATCTAGCTGTGTCTAAAATGCCGGACTGCCCAAAAACACGGTTCCTGGGGAATTTGCTTACATGAAGAGCTAGCTGTGTCATGGCATCCAGTGGATTTGCTACCATGATGATTATGCAATCTGGTGAGTACTTGACTACCTGTTCAGTAACCGATTTCACGATGTTCATGTTAGTTAGTACGAGATCGTCGCGGCTCATACCAGGTTTTCTGGGCACGCCTGAAGTTATGACCACGATGTCAGAATTAGCCGTTTCATTATAAGAGTTTGTGCCAATGACTTTGGCATCGGAGCCTGTTATCGGGCATGTTTGGAGCATGTCGAGCCCCTTGCCTTGTGGCAGGCCCTCAATTATATCCACAAGCACTACATCGGCATATCCTTTTTCGACGATGCGCTGGGCAAGTGTTGCTCCTACATTTCCTGCACCGATAACGCTAACTTTGCTACGCATTCCAGTCCTCCTTAGTTTAGTTTTAGTTTCTCAATTACCGCTTCAGCAACCTCGGAGGTGGTTGCTGCAAGTTGGCTGCGGTCAGTTTTCAGGTCGTAGGTGACTTTTTTCCCTTCAGCGATAACTTCGGCGATCGCTTTTTCCAGTCTATCTGCTACTTCTTTTTCACCGAGGTAACGAAGCATTAAGACGGATGAAAGCATCATTGCCATGGGGTTCACTTTGTTCTGTCCGGTATACTTTGGGGCACTACCATGTGTGGGTTCGAAGATGGCAGCGTTGTCACCGATATTAGCCCCCGGTGCTACGCCGAGACCACCTACCAGCCCAGCACAGAGGTCGGACACAATATCCCCATACAGATTAGGCAAGACGATAACATCATATTGCTGAGGATTTCTTACCAGCCTCATGCATAGAGCATCTATAACCACATCCTCAAACTCTATCTCCGGGTAGTCTTTTGATATTTCGCGAGCTATAGTCAGAAAAAGCCCATCGGAAAATTTCAGAATGTTTGCTTTGTGAGCAGCGGTAACCTTTTTTCTGTTGTTAGCACGCGCATACTCGAAGGCGAACTTGACAATACGTCTGGAGGCAGTTTCTGATATTACTTTTAGACTGATACCGGTATCACTGCTTAGTTTTTCCCCCGAGGTTTTTTCAACCAGTTCTGACAGTTGGTCAGCCTCGTTGCTCCCCTTGGCAAATTCTATACCAATGTAAAGGTCTTCGGTGTTTTCTCTGATAATTACAATATCGACATTTTGGAAAGGGGTAGGTGCTCCAGTGTATGTCTTGCAGGGGCGGAGGCAAGCGTACAAGTCGAGGTTTTTTCTCAAAGCCACATTTACGCTGCGAAACCCGCTCCCAATGGGCGTAGTTACCGGTCCTTTTAGTGCTATCCTGTTTTTCCTTATTGAATCTAGAACGAAACCAGGCAATGGTGTGCCCCATTTGTCTTGTGCCTGTTGTCCGATTATATGTACGTCCCACTCGAATTGCAAGCCTGTGGTTTGAAGGACTTTTTTGGTCGCTTCGGTGATTTCAGGACCTATACCATCACCGGGGAGAAGGGTTATTTTGTAGACCATATATTTGCCACCACCATCATAGTTTAAAATCGCCGTACTTGTTGATATAAGGAATAAGCCCGCCTTCATGCATGATATTGAGCATAACCTCTGGTATCTTGCCAAAAACGAGTTCAGTATTGGAAGTTAGGTTTCTGATCCTTCCTGCTTTCAGGTCTACTTCTAGTTCATCACCATCGTTTATCTTCTCGGTATCACATATCAAAACTGGCAGCCCTTGATTTATTGCATTTCGGAAAAATATTCTAGCAACCGATTTTGCCAGGACAGCACTGATGCCTGCCAATTTTATGACCAGTGCTGCGTGTTCTCTGCTGGAACCCAAACCGAAATTTTTACCGGCGACGATAAGATCGCCTGGTTTCGCTTTAGCAACGAAGCTGGGGTCAGCGTCTTCCATTACATGCTTCGCAAGTTCTGGGAGACTGCTTCTTAAATGCGCATATCTACCAGGGATTATGAGGTCAGTGGAAATATTGTCTCCAAACTTGTGGGCTTTGCCTTTGATTAGTGTGGTGGTCATCTGAGCAAACCTCTGGGGTCAGTGATTTCACCTGTTACAGCGGAAGCCGCAGCTGTTGCTGGACTAGCAAGGTAAATCAAAGCCTCCGGATTTCCCATTCGACCTTTAAAGTTGCGGTTAGCGGTGGACAGGCAGACTTCGTTATCCCCGAGAATTCCCTGGTGGATTCCGACACAAGCAGCACATCCCGGGGGTAATATCATAGCACCAGCTTGAAGGAAGGTCTCTATATACCCAGCCTTCATGGCGTCAAGGAGAATTTTCCGGGATGCTGGGGCTATTATTAGCCTGACATTGGGATGGCATTTTTTGCTCTTTAGAATTTTGGCTGCGATAGCGAGGTCGTAAAGGCGACCATTGGTACAAGTACCGATAAAGACCTGGTCTATTCTGGTACCAGCCAGTGAACTTGCTGGAGCAACGTTGTCTACTGCGTGGGGCATGGCTACCATAGGTTCGAGTTCAGCTAGGTTAATATCAATTACCAGCTCGTAAATTGCATCGCTGTCAGGATACAGAGGTACATAATTTGTTCCCCTGCTTTGGCTTTGCAAATACTGTTTGGTAATGTCGTCGCTGGGGAACAGGCCTACCTTGGCTCCTGCTTCGACAGCCATATTGGCTATTGTCAATCGCTGTGGGATGGTTAAACTGGCAACAGCATTGCCACTGAATTCCAGAGCTTTATAAGTTGCTCCGTCTGCTCCAAGTTTACCTATGAGGTAAAGCACCAGGTCTTTAGCATCAACAGCTTTCTGGAATTTGCCAGTAAGGTTTATTTTAAAGGTCTCCGGGACACGGAACCATGTTTTACCTAAGGCAAAAACGACTGCAACATCTGAAGACCCCATTCCTGTGGCAAAGGCGCTTAACCCACCCGCGGTGACTGTGTGTGAGTCTGCGCCGACAATAATTTCGCCGGGGCTAGCCAATTTCTCTGCTACCAGTTGATGACAGATCCCATGTCCGCCTTCGAAGATGTGGCAGTTATTTTCTTGGGCGAATTGGCGTAATAACTGGTGGTCGTTTGATAACTGACGATTGGGGCTGGGCACGGCGTGGTCGAGGAAAATAATGGTTCGTTGGGGTTTAGCGAGACTGGCATGTTTGCTTTCTCTAAACTGTTTCACGGTCAGCGGTCCAGTAGTGTCTTGGACGAATACCCAGTCCACAGGCGCTATAACCATGTCTCCAGCTCGGGCATCGGTGCCTGACTTTTCGCTGAGGATTTTTTCGCTGATGGTTCTTCCCATTTTTATGCCTGTATGATAGTAGCAAGTACAGCGCCGCTACTAACTTTGTCGCCAGATTTGAAATTTACTGATTTCACCTTCCCTGTAACTGGAGAAAGGATTTCATTTTCCATCTTCATTGCTTCGAGGATAACAATGGGGGTACCTGCCTGGACTTCGTCTCCCTCCTTTACCAAATAGCGGATAATCGTCCCGGGGATAGGTGCTAGCACCGGGGTCTCGCCGGGTGCCAGAGTTGCTTTTGAAGGCTCTTCTTTTTTCTCTGCAGGCGTGACCGTTATGGGAGCTGCTGGTTGTGTGGTAGGTGGTACTGGTTGTACCGGGTGTGGTGCAGGTGGTATCCTCGATGGAGCTTCAGCGGGTTCAATCTCGACTTTGTAGTATGCATCACCGATGAAGACGTTGAATGTCCGTACAAAAGGACCCTTCACCGGGACCTTGGTTTCTGTTTTCTCGGTTAGTAACCCGGCTTTGGCTTTGGCGATCAATTCGTCTTCGCGTTTTATATCTTCGAGTGTCTTGGGCTTTGTTTCCGGTGGCGGTGTTTCCAGATCGTACTTCCATTTAAGAAAGCGCAGACCTGTGTTGGGGTAAAGCGCATAGGTCAACACATCGCCTATATCTTTGGCAATGCCCTTGGTTGCTTCCTTTGCTTTTTCTAGTTCCGGTTCAAGTATATCTGCTGGACGGCAGGTGATAGGCTTGTCACCCTTTTCGTAACCTTTAAGCACTATCGCCTGTACCTCAGGGTCTATCGGTGCTGGCGGTTTACCATATAAGCCATAAACATAGTCTTTTGTCTCTTTGGCTATCATCTTGTATCTGCCAAACAGGACATTCATCACTGCTTGAACACCTACTATCTGGCTGGTAGGTGTAACCAGTGGAGGATAGCCGAGTTCCTTTCTTGTCCTCGGGAGTTCAGCGTAGACTTCAGGTAACCGGTCGAGAGCGTTGGCTTCTTTTAGCTGGGCTATCATATTACTGAACATACCACCGGGGATCTGGTGCCACAGGACTCCGGTATCAATGACAGATACCTTGGTGCTGTCCAGAAAGTCCCTATACTTAGGTGTGATGGACTCAAAGTACTCACCCAATTTCAGGAGTTGTTGTAAGTCAAGCCCGGTATCTCTGGGAGTGCCACGTAAAGCCACCACTATGGGCTCAATCGCTGGGTGAGCAGTGCGCAGTGCCCAGGGTGCAATGCAGGTATCTATGAAATCAACTCCAGCTTCTATAGCTTTCAAGTAGCTCATAAAGGCCATACCACTGGTAAAATGGCTATGAAGATCGACCGGGATTTTTAGAGCCTGTTTTAGTGCTTTAATAAGTTCGTAGGCGTCGTCTGGAGCAATAAGCCCTGCCATATCCTTGATGCAGAGGCTATCAGCCCCCATTTCCTGAATTATTAAGGCTTTCTTGACGTAGTAATCGATGTTGTAGACTGGACCTCCTAGTTTTGCGTCTGTAAGTGAATAACACAGGGTTCCCTGAATGTGTTTCCTCTTATCTTTTATGGCTTTGAAAGCAGTTTCGAAGTTGCGCTCGTCGTTAAGTGCATCGAAGACGCGGAAAACATCGATGCCGCAATCGGCGGCGTGGTGAACAAAAGCCACGACTACGTCATCAGCATAGTTGCGGTAGCCGACAAGGTTCTGTCCACGCAGCAACATTTGCAATCTAGTATTGGGCATTAGTTTTTTGAGGATTCTAATTCGCTCCCAGGGGTCCTCGTTCAAAAAGCGGGTCATGACATCGAAAGTAGCGCCTCCCCAGACCTCCATGGACCAGAATCCAACCCTGTCCATTTCGGGTGCGATAGTGGCTAAATCGTCGGTGCGGACTCTGGTAGCAAACAACGATTGGTGCCCATCGCGAAATGTAAGGTCAGTGATTTTCAGAGGGTTCTTATCTATTGTTTTTTTTAGTGGGCTCATTAATTGTTGTCTCCTTTTGTATAAACACTAGCGTTTGTTCCTTCGGAGATGCCAGCTAGTCCTAGCTCGCATAACTTCTTGTAGCCGCAATAAGCGCCAAGGGCTAAGACCGGGCTGGGGCATGACCTTGGGCATAGCAGCTTTGGTCTGCTCTTCCTGTTCGATGTATGTGATAGCGGCGCTGACTATGGCAGCTAGCCTATCCATTTCTATCATGTGTTAAAGCGGTATGTTCCCGTGCTTTTTAGGAGGGTTTGTGTCAGCTTTATTGTGGAGCATTTCTAAAGCTTTTATTATCTTTGGGCGCGTTGTTCTTGGGTCGATGACATCATCAATGTAGCCTCTGCTTGCCGCAATGTAAGGATTGGCAAACTTGTCACGGTACTCAGAAATTAACTTCTGCCGTATCTCTTCGGGGTTTTGAGCCTTTTCTAGGGTATCCTTGAATATGATGTTCACCGCTCCATCTGGTCCCATGACAGCGGTTTCAGCCGATGGCCAGGCATAATTGATGTCACCACGCAGACTTTTGCTGCTCATAACGATGAAAGCACCGCCATAGGCTTTACGGATTATCACACTGATCTTAGGCACGGTGGCTTCGGCATAGGCATAGAGAAACTTAGCGCCATGTCTTATGATGCCACGATGTTCTTGATCCACGCCTGGCATATAACCAGGAACATCGACCAGGGTGACCAATGGGATATTAAAGCAGTCACAAAAGCGGACAAACCTGGCACCTTTGTCTGAAGCGTCAACATCAATCACACCGGCATAGACCAAAGGTTGTTGAGCCACGATACCCACTGTGTATCCCCCCATTCTGGCGAAGCCGACTATCAAATTAGGGGCAAATTGCTCCTGCACCTCCATAAAATCTCCATTGTCAACGATTTTATATATCACCTGCTTCATATCATATGTCTTATTGGGATCGTCGGGCACGATGTATAACAGGCTCTGGTCTATGCGGCTTGGGTCATCGCCGGTGTCAAGGAATGGCGGTTCCTCTAGGTTATTTTGAGGGAGGAAACCAAGAAGGCGGCGTACCATCTGAAAGCATTGCTGCTCGTTATCAGCGACAAAGTGACAGTTGCCACTTTTAGTGGCGTGGACTGTAGCTCCACCGAGTTCCTCCAAGGTGATTTCCTCACCGGTGACTGCCTTGATGACTGCTGGTCCGGTGATGTACATTTGCCCTATGCCTTTTACCATGAAAATGAAATCAGTTATTGCAGGTGAGTATACAGCTCCGCCGGCACAGGGTCCTGCGATTACAGATATTTGTGGTATGACGCCTGAATAGATGGTATTGCGCATAAAAATGTCACCGTAGCCGACAAGGCTGTCTATCCCTTCTTGAATGCGAGCGCCTCCAGAATCGAGTATGCCGATGACCGGAGCACCTGTTTTGGCGGCTAGATCCATAACTTTACAGATTTTTTCTGAGGCTACCTTGGATAGCGACCCGCCGAATACGGTGAAATCTTGTGCAAATGCAAAAACAGTGTGACCGTCAACTCGACCATATCCGGTCACTACAGAGTCGCCTAGCGGTTTCTGTTCCTGAAGTCCAAAGTCAGTGCACCTGTGGACGACGAAGGGGTCAAGTTCTTCAAAAGTGCCGGGATCAAAAAGCAGGTTGATTCGTTCTCTGGCTGTGAGTTTGCCCCGTTTGTGTTGAGCCTCGATGCGCTCAGCATCACGGGCTGTGGATTCCTTCTTTAATCTATTCAGTTCGGTTATACGTTCTTCCATCTCAGATCCAGCATGGAGAATTCCTATCAGAAAAAGATTGTCAGGGAAACATTTTAACACATTTCCTGCGATGGCGATAGCTGTTTTGCCACTATCGTGATTGTCCAGTCAGTTACCGGTATCAGTGTTATAGAGATAAGGTAAAGAGGCTCTTGAATTGTCGAAAAGTGGAAACGTTCGACAGACTGAAAGAGCAGACTAGAAGGTCTAAAGGGATCCCGAGTAACCTCACTTGTCCCCAGCACCGCTTCCTTGCAATCCCTCTAGCATTTGCCTCTGTGTCCTTGGCTTCAGAACATAGAGCCTATGCTAGTTGCCCCCTGCTGGTTCTAAGCCTAGCTACTCGGGATTAATAGCAGTATAGCACGATTTTACTTCATTTGTCAAGCTCCGAATGCTGTTATCGCTAGAACTGGTGAACCGTGAGCTGTCTACTCATCATTTTGGTAATCCATAGCTCCCTATGCTTCGACGTAGTCTACTTTTGGCAGGTGTGCCAGCGCCTCTTTAACTTTTTCTTCAGGGTAGACATAGTCTTGAAGTTTGCCAGTTAGGTATTCATCGTAGGCAGCAAGATCGAAATGACCATGTCCGCTCAGGGCGATGAGGATGGTCTTACTTTCGCCTGATTCACGGCAGGCTAGTGCTTCGTCTATAGCAACTCTGATGGCGTGGTTTGGTTCAGGTGCTGGCACTACGCCTTCAACACGAGCAAATCGTACTCCAGCCTCAAAGGTTGCCACTTGAGGTACTGCTTTTGCTTCGACGAACCCGAGGCGGTGAAGGTGACAGATTATCGGTGCCATGCCATGATAGCGGAGACCGCCGGCATGAATTCCCGGTGGCATGAATGTATGTCCCAATGTGTACATCTTGATTATTGGCGCCAGCCCCGCGACATCGCCGTAGTCCCAGGTGTAAAGTCCTTTAGTTACACTCGGGCAAGCGGTTGGTTCTACATTTATGATACGCAAATTTGGTCTTTTGCCTTCGAGCTTGTCCTTCACGAAAGGCAGAAACATTCCAGCAAAGTTGCTGCCACCGCCGATGCAGCCAACTATGATATCGGGGTAGAAACCTGCCTTTTCCATTTGTTTCTTAGCTTCCTGCCCGATAATTGTCTGGTGTAGCAACACTGAGTTGATGACGCTGCCTATTGAATAATAAGTATCATCGCGCTTGAAAGCATCTTCTATAGCCTCGCTGATGGCGATTCCCAGGCTCCCTGGTGAATTGGGGTCTTCGGCTAGTATTTTGCGCCCTATTTCGGTATCCGGGCTGGGACTGGGTACACATTGTGCTCCCCATGTTTCCATCAGGATGCGACGGTAAGGCTTCTGGTAATAGCTAACTTTTACCATGTAGACTTTGCATTCCAGCCCGAAAAAGGCGCAGCCAAGCGACAGAGCACTGCCCCATTGTCCGGCGCCTGTTTCTGTGGTGAAGCGCTTGATACCGTCTTTCTTAGCGTAGTAGGCTTGAGCTACAGCAGTGTTAAGTTTGTGGCTTCCTGCCGGGCTCACCCCTTCATACTTGTAGAATATCTTGGCAGGTGTATCCAATGCTTTCTCGAGGCGGTATGCTCGGATCAAAGGTGTCGGTCTCCATAGCTTGTAGATGTCTTGTACTTCTTCAGGGATTTCGATGTAACGTTCCTTGCTGAATTCTTGCTCCCTAATGCCGGATGGAAATAGGGGTGGGGGGAGAATGGTTGGCTCTTTGGTTGCAGGATGTAAGATCGGTGGTAGTGGCTTGGGTAAGTCAGCAAGTACGTTGTACCATGAGGTCGGCATTTCTTTTTCGGTTAGGATAATCTTGATTTCCTTTCTTTTCATCAGCTCCTCCTTATGTTGATATTCATTGCTCTTTGGCTTTTGTCTAGAAGTCGGGTCTTATTTTGTTTACGTTTGTGCTGGCTCTCATTCAAAGCATATCCCCCTCCTTAAAAATTGAGCCTCTCGCCTAAGGGGCGAGAGGCTCAAACCTTCGCGGTGCCACCCTTTTTGGTCACTGATGACCATCTCTTTGTCGGGCACTGCTCGTTTTTAAGCAGTACCCTGGGTCAGATAACGCTACCCTTTGCGTCAAAGCCTACTCGGGCTGCAACTATATATCCCTTTCGGTTTGCAGCTCCCAGGTCCATTCTGCCTTGGCGTCGGCGTCAGCTCTCACCTCTTCTGACTCTCTGTGGCTACGCTTGTAAGGCATACTAGTCCTGTTCGCAGCCTTTATGCCTATTTAGTTGTGGGCAAAATTTTACGGCAGCTTTTGATCTTTGTCAAGTGGTTGAATTGCGGTGCTGTGTTCTTATGAGGAAACGTCATGGTTTTAAGCCGTGATATCTCCATTATCTTTAATCTATTTTATATACCATCTGAACGGTGACGTGGAATTCAAGCTCACCTGGACTGATAGGTGTAGATGGCGCAGCTTCGGCAGCTTTTAGCGCGTAATCTCTTACCACCGGCGGTATATACGATATTCCTTCTGATATGTATATTGGCTTGCGCAGTTTCGTGTTGGTGACTTGGGCAATCTGCCGGGCTTTGTCCATAGCATCGCGGAGCGCCTTTTCTCTTGCCTGGCTGTAAAACTGTGTTGGGTCATCCACGGTGAAACTAATGTCGTTGATGCGTGTAAGGTCACCGCCTGCTTCTGCTACGGCATCGATTATGCCACCAGTCTTATCTATCTGGCGTATTTTGACAGCAACGATGTTTGTAACACGGTAGGCGATGATCTCCTCTCTGCTCTCCTTTTCAATCCATCTTCGCACGGGTTGTATGCTAAATGTTTGCGTTTGTATGTCCTTGTCTGCTACCCCTTGAGCCTTCAATATTTTAACAATGCTATCCATTGTTTGGGTTGCACTTTTTTGTGCCTGTGTTACGCTTTTGGCTTCTGCTTCTACCCCGAGAGTTATCACGGCGATGTCAGGTGTTGCTGTTACCTTACCCTCGCCGGTTACCCAGATGCCAACCTGCTGTTGACCATAAAGAATGCTGACCTCTGGAGCTTCAAGATACGCAGAGAGTGGGGGGATTGAACTACTATCAGTTACTGACTTTGCGCAACCTGTACCTTCGATTAGGATGGCTGCCAATGTGCAACAGAAGAATAATACCCACAACCTTTTCATTTATTTAGCCTCCTTCCTCATTCATAATACCATAAATGTATGCCTGACTGGCTACCTTTTCGGGCTTGTTTATTACGACAACGGAGATATAGACCTTAGGGTTTATCTGCCAGCAAATGGCTTAAAGGCGGGGATTGATTTATAATAACACATGCAGTTATTGTGAAACCGGCTGATTACGATGACAAGGACGGAAATTGTAAAAGACATTATTGTCCCCATAATGGTTGGTCTAGCTATTTTTTTCCTCTTTAGAGCTTTGATAGAACCGTTTGTGGTCGAGCACTCTTCAATGTGGCCTACGATTGAGGAGGGTGAATACATCTTGGTCGATAAGGTGAGTTATCATTTACACCAGCCTCAGCGGGGTGACATAATTGTTTTTCGCCCACCCTGGAATGTCGGGCGTCCCTACATCAAGCGTATTATAGGGCTACCTGGTGATACTGTGGAGATAAAAGACGGCGCTGTATTTGTCAATGGTAGCCGTTTGGATGAGCCTTATGCAGGGCGAACTCAGGATATTTTGTTCCCCACAAAGATTCCCGAGGGGGAATATTTTGTACTCGGTGATAATCGTAATAATAGTTATGACTCTCGTAGAGGCTGGACAGTAAGCCGTGATTATATCGTTGGCAAAGCATGGATCACATACTGGCCTCCTAAAAAATGGAGGCTTATTGAGCACGCCGATCTGCGTGCTGAGAAAAACTTTGTTATCTCTTTGTTTATCGGGGAGGCATTATGTCTGAGGAAGTAATGGCAATTTTTAAAGCTGCTGGAGCGATATTGGAGGGGCATTTTCTATTGACTTCCGGATTACATTCACCGGTGTATTGGGAAAAATTCCGTGTTTTACAACACCCGCATTATACAGAGAGGCTCTGCGGGTTCATAGCGGATCATTATAGGGGGAATGAGGTTCAGGTTGTGGCTGGACCTACCACAGGTGGCATTATCATAGCCTTTGAAGTGGCGAGACAGCTCGGAGTTAGGAGTATTTTTGCTGAAAAGGAGGGTGGGAAGAGGGTCTTCCGGCGCGGTTTTACTCTTGAAAGTGGCGAAAGGGTCCTGGTTGTCGATGACGTGCTGACTACAGGGAGTTCTATTTCTGAGGTTATGGAGGCTGTTGCCAGACTGGGAGGAATTGTTATTGGGGTTGCAGTGCTGGTTAACAGAGCGGAGCAGGATAAGCAATTCGGTGTCCCCCTTTTTAACTGTCTCCGGACAGTGACTCCAACGTATACGCCGGCTGATTGTCCGCTATGTGCTGCTGGTATACCTCTAATCAGACCTGGCAGTGAGGCTGAACGCTAATGATAGACAGCTTGACACTCTGTGTCAGTAGAATTTACAATGGCTGTGCGCCGAGGTAGCTCAGTCGGTAGAGCAACGGACTGAAAATCCGTGTGTCCCCAGTTCGATTCTGGGCCTCGGCACTTTTTGTTCCACTGTTGTTTGTTTGTTTGCAGTAGGACCGGGTCAGGCGCGCTGATTACCAGTTTTTAGTTATCTATCGATTGTGTGTGATGAAGCAGAAGTTCCACGCCTGCTAAATTTAAAAATTGAAACTTTTTCTGGCGCAGTGAGCAATGGAGCTACCTTTTTGATGTCCTCTACGCGTGCCGGGCTGGTTTCCCATTTCTTCCAGTGTTCCAGGTCTGTCCAGGTGCTGATAACCAGCCAGAATGTTGGGTCATCCACAGCCTGTAGCGTTTCCCCGGAAATATAACCTGGTTGGCGTGTCGCTTTAGCTCTAAGGTCGACCAGAAGACGCTCTAATTCAGCGATCTTGTCCGGGTGGCAGTGCCTCTCAATAATAACTCTAAACATTGCTACCTCTCCCCTACCTCCTTTTTGAGCTTTAGTTCGGTTGCTTATGACGCACTGTTGTCAGGTATCTGTTTAGGGACTCTTCAGTGTCTAATCTTGAGCAGGTGTAACGGGTTTCTCTGCCATCCATTCATAGCCAAGAGCTGCTGTCCATTCTAACAGCTCCAGTCTCAGTGTTTCATAGTCCTTCTTCACAGCCTCGTATAACCTGGAGTTTTCTAATGCTATAGCGCCAAGATTAGCGATGGCACCAACGAAGTAAATGTCAGACTCGGTGAAGTGTCTCGGTTCAGCGGTGTAGACACGTATAACTCCGATTACCTCTCCTCGGAGCAGCATCGGGACACTGAGTATGGAAGCGATACCTTCTTCTTTAGCCTGCTTTTGGTACTGGATTCTCTCGTCTTCGACAGCATTCATTACAGCTACAGGCTCGCCCTGTAGTGCCTTGGAGATACTCCTGTCAGCAGAGACCGGCCCCTTGCGTATGTATCGATTGCTTAACCCGTATGCTGCGGCATGGAGCAGAAGGCTCCTGTCAGGGCTGAGTAGCATCAATGCGCACCCCTTAGCTTCAAGTGCTTCGGTGACGCTCTGGACAATGCCCTGGAGTATTTCATCAGGCGTGCGCATTGAATTCAGAGTAGCAGCTATCTCGAAGAGGCTATGGTAATAGCGACTTTCCCGCTCGTCCATCATCCACCCCCTTTATGTTTATAATAAAATTATCCACCGATTATCGGTATATGTCAATTGACAAACTTGTAAAAGAGGCAGGTCTTAGCCAGCGAAGGCGGGATGTTTATTGCTATAATACTGACAGGAGTTACGGAACAGTTTGGTTGTGGCCCAGGTGATTTGTGTAAATACAACGCGAGGGGTGTAGAGATGGATACCAGAGGCTCGATATCCGGCTTTGCTGGTGGGTTTTTGCTCGGGGTAGCGATGGGATTAGCTGTAGGGTTCCTTTTCGCCCCCCAACCCGGAGTACGGAGTAGAAAGATATTGAAGGAGAAGCTAGCAGAGGTTCCCGAGTCTATGCAGGAGCTTACTGCTGATAGGGAGAAAGTTTACCGGGAAACGCTGAAAAAGCGGAAGGGGCAACCCCTGGTCAACGATTCGTATTTTAAGATGTAGTGCTTGCTGATTGGTAGGAGCAGGGGTGAATTTCTGTCTGTTGTTCTCTTTGCTCGAAGACCTAGGTGCAATCGGGAAGCAGGGACTGGACAGAGAGTCTCAGGGCGTTAGGAATAACTTCTTTTGCTTGGGACAGGTGACAATGGTAGAATTTCAGTGTTCTAAGCAGAGGTACCTTGTTTTTGCCGAAGTGGCGGAATGGTAGACGCGGCAGTCTCAAAAACTGTTGAGGGGCGACCCTCGTGTCGGTTCGAATCCGACCTTCGGCACCAGTTTGCTCGCTGCCGAGTTGTGTAGCGGTAGCACAGGGGACTTTGGATCCCTTAGCCCAGGTTCGAATCCTGGCTCGGCAGCCATTTTTCATACTCCCAATTGTTAGCAGCGCCTACTCTCAATCCAGATACATTGTACATTCGGTTCTATTACTGCCCTCTTGAGTCAACATCCTCTTCGAAAAAATAGTACAATAATCCAGTCTGCTACCGGTGAGACTCCGGTGGTTAACAGGAGGTGTTTCACATGGACGAACGGTATTCTGTATTATTCCAGCCGATAGAAATAGGCGGCATGTGGCTTAAGAACAGGCTTGTGGTGCCACCAATGGGCACAGGCTTTGCCAACGAAGATGGCACTGTCTCCGAGCGCCTGATTCAGTACCATGAAACCAGAGCCAGAGGTGGCTTCGGGCTGATTATCCTGGAGGTGACTGCGGTGGATGGCGTAGAAGGGAAGGGGAGTACCCATCAGTTGAGCATATACGATGACCGTTTCATCCCTGGTCTCAGGCGGCTGGTGGAGCGGGTGCATAATGTCGGCGCTAAAGTGGGCTTACAGCTATATCACCCTGGCAGGGTGACATCACCTGCTGTCATCGGCGGGCGCCAGCCTGTAGGACCCTCGCCTATACCTGATCCCATATGGCGACAGCCGACCAGGGAGCTCACAGTCGAAGAAATTGAAAAAGTAGTGGAGGCATTTGCCCAGGGTGCCAGACGTGCCAAGGAAGCCGGCTTTGACATGGTGGAACTGCATGGCGCCCACGGCTATCTCATCTCGCAGTTCATGTCGGCCTATGCCAATAAGCGGACAGATGAGTATGGGGGAGGATTTGAAGGGTTTATCCGCTTCCCTGTGGAAATAGTCCGCAGGATCAGGCAACTGTTGGGTCCTGATTTCCCCATCTCTTTCCGCATAAGCAGCGAGGAGCGAGTACCTGATGGCAGGACGTTGCCTGAAAGCATCGAAATGGCTAAGAGGTTGGTGCAGGAGGGGGTTAATGTTCTCCATGTTTCCATCGGCGTGATGGAATCGAGCGCCTTTACTAGCGCTCCTCCGGATATGGAGCCGGGGTTCAACGCTGAAGCGGCAGCGGCATTCAAGAAGGCTTTACCGGTACCTGTCATAGCAGTTGGGCGCATCCATGACCCAGATGTTGCCACGGATATAATACGCTCCGGCAGGGCTGACATGGTAGCTATCGGCAGGCAGTCGCTGGCAGACCCTGAATGGCCCAACAAGGTGGTTGCGGGGAGGATTGATGACATCGTCAGGTGCCTTTCCTGTAACGAGGGCTGCATTGAAGGTATTGCCTACTGGGGCAGACCGTCGATCACCTGTGTCCAGAACCTGGCGCTGGGCAGGGAGGCTGAATATGCTGCACCGCGTGCCCCGAGGCAAAAGAAGGTGGTTATTGCCGGTGGTGGCCCCGCCGGGCTTGAGGCAGCGAGGACGGCAGCACTGTGGGGGCATAAGGTGACTCTTTATGAAAAAGAGAAGGCGCTGGGCGGGCAGGTGAATATCGCTGTCATACCACCCACGAAGGAGATATACAAAGAGGTAGTTCGGTCGCGTACTAAAGCGATAAAGGAACTCGGGGTTGAGGTGCACCTAGCTGAAGAACTTACTTTGGACAAAATAAAACAGATCTCGCCGGATGTCCTCATAGTGGCTACCGGCTCGAAGCCACTCATTCCCAACATCGCCGGCGTTGACCGTAAGAGCGTAATCACTGCCTCTGATGTCCTCAAAGGTGCCAAAGTGGGACAGAAAGTGGTGGTGGTGGGTGGTGGGCTGGTGGGCTGTGAGACTGCAGACTACCTTGCCCAGCAGGGCAAAGAGGTAACGATTGTAGAGATGCTGCGCCATACCGCCCGTGATATTGGGCCTGCAGCCCGCTACTTTTTACGCCGGCGAATGGCGGCAAAGGGGATAAGGATTCTCACCTCAACGACGGTGGAAGAGATAACTGATGAGGGCGTCAAGGTCAGGTCAGAGCAGGGGGAGCGGGTTCTTTCGCCGGTGGACACTGTGGTGCTGGCTACCGGGGCTGAACCCGTCAACCAGCTTGCGCAGGCAGCAAAGGACATCGTCCCTGAAGTATATGTTATCGGAGATGCGGGCAAGCCAGGCAAGATACTGGCAGCAGTGGAGCAGGGAGCAGAGACAGCCCGCAAATTGTGACATTGGGGATGGGGGTATGAGGCAAGGGGGCACATGTGCTCTGGTGATCTAGTGCAGTTACTTGTGCTGTGTACTTGCTCACTTAGATTACCGACTGAATTTAGAAAGTCAACCAGTTGTCCTGTTTCCAAATTGGAGTCAGACTACAAGCCTTCGCCGCATTGTGATCATGGAGCCGAGGAAGAATGGGATGGTGAAGGCGAGGATGATGATTAGCGATATTATGAGGCTGGGGTGAAGGTGTCCGCTGACCAGCGCTCTGGTAAAGTGGACTGCGGGGGTAAGTGGCACCACCCAGCTCAGTTTTTGCACCAAGTCGGGGAAGGATGACAGGGGGAAGAACACTCCGCTGAAAAAGAACATGGGGGTGATGAACAGACTGAAGTAGTAATTGAAGCTGTAGATGGAGGGAACGATGGAGGTGAAAAACAGGGCGATGGAGGCAAACATGAGCCCCTCGAGAAAACAGACGAACGGTATCAGAAGCGCATAGGGCGAGTGTACCAGACCGAAGACCGCGGCTATAACCAGCATGGCAACGCCGGTGAGCGCAGCCCGGGTTGCCCCCCAGAAGATTTCGCCGGCGGCGACATCTTCTATATTCAGAGGTGTGGCTATGATGGCATCAAATGTCCTTTGGTGCTCCAAACGCACAAAGCTGCCATACGTGCATTCGAAGTTGGCGCTAAACATGGCATATCCTGCGATGAGTCCCGGAGCGATGAACTCGATGTACTTCTGCCCGTCAACCAGTCCAACATAAGCACCCAGCCCCAACCCCATAGCGAGCAGGATTATCACTGGTTCTGCCACAAATGCCGGGGTCTCGGCATGCCACAGCCGGAGAAATACGTCCCGGTTGCGTTGCCACACTCTGATAAAACGGCGTGAGCAAAATCTCATTCAGTTAAAGACCTCCCTGTGAGTTTGAAGAAAACATCTTCGAGTGTCGGTGGTCTGCTTCTAAGTTTGTGTGGCGCCATTAGGCTGCCTATTAATTTGGTACCTTCCTCTCGGAAGAAGTGGACGCTGTTACCGGCTATCTCAAAATCCAGTCTTTTCTCCTTGAATATTTGAATGACTCTATTTTTGTCTTGGGGGTCAAGTTTCACCTCCCAGACATTGTCGCCTATATATTTAGAGACGAGGTTCTGGGGTGTGTCATTCTCTATAATCTTTCCCTGGTGCATTATGGCTACGCGGTCGCAAAGAAAATCTGCCTCCTCCATGTTCTGTGTGCAAAGTAGCTGTGTGACCCCCTGTGCCTTTAGTTCATTTAACTTATCCCAGACCAGTCGTTTTGCCTGAGGGTCAAGACCTATTGTGGGCTCATCGAGGATTAGAATTCTGGGGGAGTTAATCAGCCCCCGGGCTATAAGGAGCCTGCGGCGCATTCCCCCTGAGAGTTCTCTTATAGGGCTATTGCTTCTATCGTCAAGCTGAAGCAGACTCAGGACTTCGCTGCTGCGTTTCAAAGCCTCTTTCTTCGGGATGTCAAAATAGCGTGCAAATGTTAGCAGATTCTGGATTACTGTAAGGTCCGGGTCAAGATTGTCTATCTGTGGGATTACTCCGAACAGGGCTTTAATCTCTCGAGAGTGTGATTTCAGGTCTTTACCAAGTATGTATATGTCACCGCTGGTCGGTGGCGAGACAGCGGTTATCATTCTTACAAGTGAAGTTTTCCCTGCGCCGTTGGGTCCAAGGAGTCCAAAGCACTCATTATCGTAGATTTGAAGGTTGACATCGTTTACGGCAATTATATCTCCAAATGTTTTGGTAAGGCCTCTGGTCTCGATGGCAATCATCAGATACTATTTGTGGGACAAATCGCCTATTATTGTAGCAAGCTTTTCTTATGGGCAACAACTGTTGCCAACTGGCGGGGAGTGTTCAAAATGCTTTGACAAAGGTCGCCAGCTATAGTTAAAATGAGTGCGGTCTGCGGGAGTAACTCAGGTGGTAGAGTTCCTGCCTTCCAAGCAGGTTGTCGCGGGTTCGAGTCCCGTCTCCCGCTCTGTACAGCGCGACCTTACTCTTAAGCGCCTCTAAAAAGGTACTGCTATTCTATCTCCAGATGGTTTGATGTAATTCGGCACTGCTTTGTTTTAATTGCAGCAAGAGGTGCTATGTCTATTGGCGGACACGTGTCCTTGTTTATGAGTGTAGTTGTATGGTATATTTAGGCATAGTTTTGTAAGTTAGGAGAAAAATGACCCAGTTAGAGTTAGCGAGGCAGGGCATATTATCCCCTCAGCAAAAGCACGTGGCAGATGTTGAGGGCGTGGAGGGGGAGTTTGTTCTCAAAGCGGTGGCTGAGGGTAGAATTGTTATTCCGGCAAATATAAATCATCACAGTATTGTTCCTTGTGGGATAGGACGGGGGTTACGCGTTAAAGTCAATGCTAATATCGGTACCTCTTCCGATTTCGGAACAATAGAGAGTGAGCTGGAGAAGTTACGTGTAGCTATGCGGTTCGGAGCCGATACAATTATGGACCTGAGCACAGGAGGTGATATACAGGCTATCCGCAGGGCTATTATCCAGGCTAGTCATTTACCGGTGGGTACTGTGCCTATATATCAGGCTGGCATTGAAGCCATCGAGAAGCGTGGTGCTATAGTGAATATGGCTGCGGATGATATATTTGCTGCTATCGAGCAACAGGCGAAGGACGGTGTGGATTTCATGACCGTCCACTGTGGTGTTACTCTGGCTACTATTGAACGGTTGAAGCGCCAGAAGAGGTTAACTGACGTGGTTTCTCGAGGGGGAGCATTTCTCATCGGGTGGATGTTGCATAATGACCGTGAGAACCCGCTATATGAATACTTTGACCGCTTGCTCGGCATAGCGAAGGAGTATGATGTGACTTTGAGCCTTGGTGATGGTATGCGCCCTGGCAGTATAGCTGATGCCACTGACCGACCTCAGATCGAGGAACTTATTGTTCTGGGAGAGCTGGTGGAGCACGCCAGAGAAGCTGGAGTTCAGGTCATGGTGGAGGGTCCCGGCCACTTGCCACTAAACCAGATTATCACCAATGTGCAGTTGCAGAAGAGCCTTTGTCGAGATGCTCCATTCTATGTTTTAGGTCCCCTGGTAACAGATATTGCTGCTGGATACGACCACATTGCTGCTGCCATCGGCGGTGCTATAGCTGCAGCCGCGGGTGCTGATTTTCTTTGCTATGTTACCCCAGCGGAGCACCTTTCATTGCCTGATAGTGAAGATGTGAGGGTTGGTGTTATAGCCTCGAGGATTGCTGCTCACGCTGCTGATATTGTCCGTGGAGTCAAAGGTGCTGCCGAGTGGGATAGGAAGATGTCCAGTGCAAGGAAGAACCTTGACTGGGAGTCGCAGGCAAAGCTGGCTCTCGACTCTGAGAGGGTCAGATTAGTCCACGGGAAGTACCAGAGTAGCGGACCAGCCTGTAGCATGTGCGGTAAATATTGTGCTATGGCGCTTGTAGAGAAATATCTCGGCATCTCTGCGGTAAGATGTTGATAGCTTGGTTATGCACAAGAGATGAAAGCTGAGATAATCACTGTTGGTACTGAATTACTCCTTGGGGAGATAACCGATACAAACTCCGCCTATCTGGCAAGTGAGTTGCCATTACTCGGACTTGATCTACATTTTATATCTACGGTTGGCGATAACCAGAAGAGAATCATAGATACCCTGAGATTAGCTTGGCAGCGCTCTGACATTATCATAATTACAGGTGGTCTGGGACCTACTCAGGACGATATTACTCGCGAAGCTATTGCAGAGTTTCTTGGTGAAGAACTTACTATTGACACCAGCTTGGTGAAGCGCTTTGAGGAACTATTCAGGCGCTATGGGATGGAAATGCCACAAAGTAATATTAAGCAGGCAGCAGTAATCCCGTCAGCTAAAGTCATTTCTAACCCACGAGGTACAGCTCCTGGCTGGTGGATAGAAAAGGACAATCGAGTAGTAATCACCATGCCGGGACCGCCTGGCGAGATGCAACTCATGTGGACAAGAGAAGTATTCCCCAGACTACGGCGGATAGTTGGTGGTCATGTTATAGTTTCCAGAACGATTAAAACCTTTGGTTTGACGGAAGCGGAAGTGGATGAGAAGGTGAGTAAGTTTCTTTCGATGACAAACCCCACGCTAGCGACTTATGCTAAAAGGGATGGCATTTATTTGCGTATCACGGCAAAGGCGGCAAGTGAGGGTGAGGCGCGGAAGCTTATCGACCAGAGGGAAGCCGACATCAGAGGTGTGCTGGAAAACTATATCTGGGGGATCGATTCAGACACCCTCGAGAACGTTGTAGGCTCATTGCTAGTTGCTAGGGGGTTGACTATTGCCACTATGGAATTGTACACTGGTGGTTTGCTTGCTAATGTAATAACAAATGCCCCAGACTATTCAAGCTATTTTAAGGGCGGAATTGTTGCCTGTACTGAGGAGATGATGGGGGCTTTTGGGGTTGCCCCCAAGCTTGTTACCCGACATGGCGCTGCCAGTCCAGAGGTAGCTGAGGCGATGGCAACCTCAGCCAGGAATATGATGGGGGCATCTATCGGCTTTAGCCTTGTTGGTGTCACAGGCACAGAGGAAGCACAAGGGAGGACCGCTGGCGCTATTTTTATCGGGTTTGATAACGGGCGAAATAGGCAAAGTCTTCAGAGGAGATCGATCGGGAATCGTTTTCAGGCGAGGCAAAGAGCGGTTATATCGGCTCTGTTTGAGTTGCGCAGAGTTTTACTTGAGGAGGGAACATGCACCTAATCATTGATGGTTATGGTAGCGACTCGAAACTTATGCAGGACGAACGATTTATATACGAACTGCTTGATACTTATCCTGCCAGGATCGGGATGACCAAGATCTCCCAGCCACTTGTTCTTACATATAAGGGTCCCAAGCCTGAAGACTGGGGGGTATCCGGCTTTGTGTTTATCGCTGAGAGTCATATCAGTGTTCATACTTTTGCCGAGCGATCCTATGTAAATATAGATGTTTTCTCTTGCAAGGACTTTGACACTGATTCAGCTATAAAGTTTTTCCGCGAGCAGTTTAAGTTGATTAAGTTCTCTACGCGTGTGCTTAACAGGGACTGGGATAGGGCAGAGCTTTCAGCAATTGGCGATGTATCCCGTCCGCATTCTGATAGCCGATGAGCGTTATGCAGGGTTTCCCCTCACTACCATTGAACTTTGCTGGTTTGTTACCCCCTTACAGCGATCTGGAGCAAGCAAGGGTGGTAGTTGTGCCTGTACCTTATGACAGTACCTCTGAGTGGCATGGTGGCTCGCGTGATGGGCCCAAAGCGATCATCGAGGCGTCCCGGTATCTGGAACTGTATGATATAGAATTGGATAGTGAAATATACAAAGTAGGGATTCATACTCTTAATGAGATAGAGCCGGTGCTAGGTAGTCCTGAAAGTATGGTGGAGAGAGTGTACCAGGTGGTAAGAACGTTGGTTGCGAACGGGAAGTTTGTGGTTATGTTGGGAGGCGAACACTCTATCAGCTTGGGAGCTGTGCGCGCATTAAAGGAGAATTTTCCTGATCTTTGTGTCTTACAGCTAGACGCACATGCTGACCTTCGTGACGAGTATCTGGGCACCAAATATGGGCATGCCTGTGTGATGCGTCGTGTGTTTGAGTATTGTCCGATCGTACAGGTTGGTGTACGGAGTTTTAGCTCGGAAGAGAAACAATTACTAGAGCACAGTGGCATTAAGTCTTTTTACATCAGGGAACCGACGGGACACTTGGAAACCCCTGAAAGGACAGTAGCCAGTCTGAGTCAGAACGTATATATTTCTATAGACCTTGATGTTTTTGACCCATCAATAATGCCTGCTGTGAGTACTCCTGAACCGGGTGGCATGCAATGGCACCAGGTGTTGAGCTTGCTGCAACTTGTTACCCGGCAACGGCATGTTATCGGTTTTGATTTAGTAGAACTCTGTCCGCGAGAGGGTCCGGCTCACTGTGCCTTTGTCGCTGCTAAGCTTGCTTATAAGCTCATCGGTTATGCCCTCTCTAGGGCATAAATTTTCATTCTGAATCTCCCCAGCCTGAAAAACAATCAGAATATGTGTCACTAATCTACTGGACACCGCACAACATGCTGTTGACAGGTAGTTGCCGTTATGTTATCATATAATTGCCATCGACCTTAATGGCGGTGAGCACTTTAGTAGTTTAATAGCACGACCGCTTGGATCAGCGATGACCGAGACGGGAAATAGAGGTGATTTGTAAAAGACCTTCTCGGCAGTGCTGAGAAGGTCTTATTTTTAGGTGGTACGATGTTAAATGCGATAACTGATGTACCTGGTATAAAAGTGGGACATTATACCGATGAGACGGCGGTGACAGGCTGTACCGTTGTGTTGTGCGAAGAAGGGGCTGTGGCTGGGGTTGATGTAAGAGGTTCAGCACCCGGCACCAGAGAGACCGATTTACTTCGCCCAACCAATTTGGTGGAGAAGGTTCAAGCGATTCTTCTCAGCGGTGGCAGTGCTTTTGGACTGGATGCAGCCGGTGGCGTGATGCGGTTTTTGGAGGAGCATGGTTGCGGGCATGAGACATCGGTGGGTAAAGTGCCGATTGTACCAGCGGCTATTATCTTTGATTTGAATGTAGGAGACCCGAGGAAGAGACCGGGGGCTGAGGACGGTTACCAGGCTTGTTTAGCAGCCAGCAGCGGGGAAGTGGCTGAGGGATGTGTTGGTGCTGGCACCGGTGCAACGGTGGGAAAGGTTCTGGGTATACAGCGAGCTACTAAAAGTGGTCTGGGGACGGCTAGTCGAATGCTTGCTAATGGGCTGGTCATCGGTGCTCTCGTGGTAGTGAACGCTGTTGGCGATGTGGTTGACCCGTGGACAGGGAAACTTTTGGCTGGTCCCAGGGACGAACGGGGTAAAGGTTTTATAAGCACGGTCGGGCTTTTGACAAATGGTGAACTGGTAAGAAGCAAGATACTGGCTGAAAATACGACTCTAGGTGTTGTAGCAACCAATGCCGCCTTGAGTAAGGAGCAGGTTAACAAGGTAGCCCAGATGGCACAGGATGGTGTGGCTCGTTGCATAAGACCCAGTCATACTATGCATGATGGCGATGTTATGTTTGCACTTTCTCTTGGGGATAAAAGAGCTGATGTTACCCTGATCGGTGCGGTTGCGGCGGAGGTGGTCGCTGAGGCTATAGTGCGGGCAGTCCAAAAAGCAAAGACAATGGGTGGTGTCCCAGCGGTGGGAGGTATGTAGATGATGAAGAACAGCAAAGAACTGACGCTGGGTTTTATAGGTGCTGGAACCACAGGAACAGCGCTGGCTGTTAGCCTTTCACGGCGAGGCTATCGAGTGGTCGGCGTGTCCAGTCGGAGTATTAGTTCTTCGGAGAGACTGGCTGGGATGGTTGATAGCTGCAGGGTTTATGAAAGGGCTCAGAAGGTGGCAGATGTTGCCCAGCTTGTTTTTGTTACCACTCCTGATGATGTCATATCTCAGGTGGCTGATGAAGTCCAGTGGCATAGTGGGCAGTATGTAGTCCATTGCAGCGGTGCGCATTCTACAGACATCCTTGATGCAGCGCGGCGATCAGGGGCTAGCACTGGCTCATTTCACCCGCTGCAGACTTTTGCTGGCATCGAGCAGGCGATAAAGAATCTTCCGGGCTCCATGTTCGGCATTGAGGCTGAAGAACCCTTGCAGAGTGTGCTCAGAGAAATGGCTGAGACGCTGGAGGGGGAGTGGGTGATACTAAAGGCTCAGGACAAGGTGCTTTACCACGCGGCGGCTGTTTTTGCATGTAACTATCTGGTAACGCTGGTCAAGCTGGCTACAGATTTGTGGCAGACCTTTGGAGTATCCCAAACGCAAGCGACTAGAGCATTGCTACCCCTGCTGCGTGGTACATTGAACAACATTGAGAACATCGGTTTACCCAATTGTCTTACAGGACCAATTGCTCGGGGTGATCTGGGTACGATAAAAAGACACCTCGAAGCCCTGGAAAAACAGGCTCCATCTGTTCTAAGCACATATAGAGAACTTGGCTGGCAAACTGTGCCGATTGCTCTGGCTAAAGGAAGGGTCGATTCGCAAAGAGCAAAGGAGATGAAAACTCTACTGGGAAAGACGGAGGATTAACATGAGAACAATGCTCAAAAGTAAAATCCATCGAGCAAGAGTGACCGGGTGTAATGTTGACTATGAAGGTAGTATCACCATCGACAAGATTCTGATGGAGGCTGCGGATTTGCTACCTTACGAGAGGGTAGATGTGTTGAATGTTAACAATGGTGCCAGGTTCAATACTTATGTAATTGAAGGGGAGAGGGGATCAGGGGTGATTTGCCTTAATGGTGCCGCTGCAAGACTTGTGGCAAAGGGAGACATAGTTATTATTCTGTCTTATCACGAGGTGACTGAGGTCGAAGCTGCGACCCTTACCCCGAGGCTCGTATATGTAGATTCAACAAATAAGATTGTTGATGTAAAGGGTGGAGTATACGAGCCGGGAAAATTTTGCGAGGTGGCAGGTGAGCTGTAAAAAAAGAAAGTTGACATGAAAGGAGGGTTGGGAAAATGAGAATCACCGTTAATACTATCAGGGAGATGAAGCAGAAAAAAGAGAAGATAGTGATGCTAACGGCTTATGACTATTCTACTGCCAGGCTTGTCGATGAGGCTGGTGTGCCGCTAATTTTGGTCGGTGATAGTCTGGGCATGGTGTTGCTGGGCTATGAGTCGACTATCCCTGTCACCATGGACGATATGATACACCATACCAAGGCAGTGGTCAGAGGCTCCAAACAAGCTATGGTGATAGGTGACATGCCTTTCATGACCTATCACACCAGTGTGGCTGATGCCTTGCGTAATGCGGCACGCTTTATTCAGGAAGGCGGGGCTCAGGCTGTAAAGCTTGAGGGTGGGGTGACAGTGGCGGAGACAGTAAAGCGGATTGTTGAGTGCGGTATTCCTGTGATGGGGCATATCGGGTTAACCCCGCAGTCTATTCATCAGCTGGGTGGGCATAGGGCGCAAGGGAAAACACCTGAGGCGGCGATGAGGCTACTTAACGATGCCCGAGCTTTGGAGCAGGCTGGTGCTTTTGCTGTAGTCCTAGAGCTGGTGCCAGCGCCGCTTGCCAAGTTGATTACTCAGGAATTAAGCATTCCAACGATTGGTATTGGTGCCGGACCGGACTGCGATGGGCAAGTTCAGGTGATAAGTGACCTCCTAGGTCTCTACTCTGATTTTGTGCCCAAACATGCCAAACAATATGCGAGACTGGCTGGTGAGATCAAGGCTGCTATCGCCAGCTACATCTCTGAGGTCAAGTCCGGGGCTTTTCCTACTATGGAACATTGTCCAGTGATGGACGAGAGGTTGCTAGAAGGTCTGGTGCGCTCTTAGCTGCTATGCGGATAGCCAGGACTATTGCCGAGATGAAGGCTTTGCGGAGGCAAAGCCGAGACGCGGTGGGCTTTGTGCCGACCATGGGCTATCTTCACGATGGGCATCTAGCTTTGGTCAGACGAGCTAGAACTGAGAACTCTGTGGTGGTGGTCAGTATTTTCGTGAATCCTACACAGTTTGGACCATCAGAAGACTTTAACAGATACCCACGAGATATACCGCGCGACCTGGCTCTTCTCGAGAAAGAGGGGACTGATATTGTGTTTATGCCGTCTGCTGAGGAGATGTATCCAGAGGGATTCAGCAGTTGGGTGGTTGTTGAGAAGGTAACGGAGAGGCTCGAGGGACGTAGCCGCCCCGGACATTTCCGGGGTGTGGCAACGGTGGTTAATAAATTATTCAATATCGTAGAACCTACCAAGGCATATTTCGGGCAGAAAGATGCTCAACAAGTAGTGGTGATAAAGAAGATGGTTGCCGACTTGAATATGAATCTGGAAATAGTGGTTGTGCCTACTGTGCGGGAGAGCGATGGGCTGGCAATGAGCAGTCGGAATGTCTATCTCAATCCTCAGGAACGCCAAGCAGCAACTGTGCTGTTCAAAGCGCTTATGTTGGCGAAGGACTTGTGGACAGGGGGTGAGAAGAGCGCTGATGTTCTTCGCCGGGAAATGGAATTCTTGATCGGTAGAGAGCCCCTAGCGCAAATTGACTATATAAGCATCGCTGATCCCCAAACACTGGAGGAGCTATCTACAATAGAGGGTCCAGCTTTAGCCTCACTGGCTGTTCGGATAGGTAAGACAAGGCTTATTGACAATATATTGCTGGAGTAAATTTACTCGCGGACTAATAAGGCTAACCCGAGTGTCGCCAGGAGTGCCAGGCATGCCCCAAAATAAAAAGGGGCAGCTGGTGTAAATGTGTGCCATAGCCATCCAGCTATAACGCTAGCTGGTAGAAGAGTAGCCCCCACTACGGTATGAAAGAGCCCGTAAGCTGTACCCCTCTTGTTTTCCGGTACAAGGTCTGCAACAAAGGCGCGAGCGACACCTTCAGCTAACCCGTAGTGGACGCCATACAGCATGAACAGTAACCAGACCTGCCAGGAACTGCTACTAAGAGCGAATCCCAGGTATGTTGTGCCATATGCCAGCCATCCTAAGATTATTAGTCGCTTTCTCCCCAGTCTGTCAGAAAGTATGCCAGCTGGAGTAGAGATAGCTGCGTATACGATGTTGAACAAAATTAGCATGAGGAGGATAGAAAATACGGAGTTCCCCAAGTTTTGGGCGCGTAGGACAAGGAAAGCATCGCTTGAGTTCCCTAGAGTAAACAGGAAGATGATCGCAAGAAATATTTTGAAACGGGTATTGGACTTGATAGAGTTGCCTTCTCTGTCTATTCCGGGGCTTGATGGTAGGTCTGTTCCCTCTACAGGTACCGGGTTTTGTTTTCTGATTTCATGGATGAAAAGGAACAGGAACAGTGCTAATATCGCAGGAATAACGCCGATGAGCACTAGTAGCTGATAGGTACCACGAGCCAGCTCAAAAGCCCCTTTTTGAAGAAGGAAGACCACGATAGCAGCAGTAACCAGTCCACAAACAGCGCCTGATGTGTCCATAGCCCGGTGGAACCCGAATGCCTTACCTCTATTCTCAAGTGTAGCGGAATCAGCCACCAAGGCGTCTCGAGGTGCAGTGCGAATACCTTTACCCAGCCGGTCTGCAAATCTCACACCCAGGACAATTGTCCATGTGGAGGCAAGGTACATGAAAGGCTTGGCTATGGAAGAAAGAGTGTAGCCAATGACAGTTAAAGGTTTTCGTTTTCCCAGTCTGTCACTAAACCAGCCACTAGCTATTCTGACCAGTGAGGCTATGCTATCGGCAAGCCCTTCTACGAAGCCGATGACCACTGTTGTAGCGCCCAAGACGTTGGACAGGAATAAGGGCATAAGGGTGAAAATCATCTCACTGCTGGTATCGGTGAGAAAACTTACCATACCCAGAAAGAAAATGTTTGGATGAAGTGCGAGCTTTGTCCCCCTGTTATCTTTTGGCTGCCCGGTTTTGCTAGTCAATCTCCTAAAACCTCGTCGACGAGTTCTTTTATACTTTTTGTTGATTGTCCCAGTACTTGTTTTCCTGCACCGGTAGCTTCATAGTACTTTCGCATTTTCCCGTTGACTACGCGCGTGTAGCTCTTGAAAGAATGTTCTTTTTCCGTGCGGTGTAATGTAGGGTAAAGCGTACCTGGGCTGATATTATAGCCGTGACGGCTTAGCTCCTGTGCGAGTTCTACGCTGACCACAGGTCTTTCCGCAGCGTGATGGAGGATATGGATTTTAATAAAGCCGAGGAAGAATTTTCTGTCTATCACGTTATCACAGTCCAATATCGAATTGCGGTATCGTACCTCTAACAACCAATGTTTGTCAAGGACTCAGCACAGGCTTTGACAAAATGGGCTTTTTGGGTTATTATTAAGCTTCGAGTGTATTAGGTTGTTAGCCTCTGGTGGTCAGAGCGAGGTGGAACCACCCGTTCCCATCCCGAACACGGAAGTGAAACACCTCAGCGCAGACGATACTGAGGGGGCAACTCCTTGGGAAAATATGCCACTGCCAGAGGCTTTTTGCTTTTTATGCTTTCTTCTGTGGCTATGCTTTTGTTTTACTTTAGTTCTGAATTTTGACATGGCGTGATGAACAGCCTATAATTTAATTCGGTAGCCTTGATAGTTTAGGTTAGGTTACCAGGAAGCGAGAGCCAGGATGGCTAGTAGATTTGAGAAGTTTTCCGAAAGAGCCCGCCGTGCCTTAAGTAGAGCCCAGGAAGAAGCACAACGATTCGGGCATAATTACATCGATACAGAGCACATTTTGCTGGGTCTTGTAGCAGAGGAAGAAGGAGTCGCCAGCAGAGTGTTGACGAATTTGGGAGTGCCTCCGAACAAGATACGGGCTGCGGTAGAGTTTGTGGTGGGGCGTGGGGAGAGAACTGCAATAGGGGAAGTCGGGCTTACTCCCAGGGCGAAGAGGGTCATCGAACTTGCAGTTGATGAAGCGCGCCGCTTGAATCACAGCTATATAGGCACTGAGCATCTTTTGCTTGGCTTATTGCGTGAGCGGGAGGGGGCAGCGGTGGGGGTCTTGGAAAGTTTTGGTATCACTCTAGAGAAAGTACAGGCTGAGATAAATACTATATTGAGTCAAGGGATAGCTCATCCCCGTGCTGCTGCACGTGGTACTGTGAGGACACCAGTGCTGGATCAACTTGGCATAGATTTGACCAGTGCAGCTAGGTCCGGGAAGCTGGACCCGATCATTGACCGAGAGAAAGAGATTGAGCGCGTCATACAGATATTGAGTCGGCGTACTAAGAATAATCCTGCTCTTATCGGGGAACCCGGTGTGGGCAAGACAGCCATAGTCGAAGGTCTGGCTCACAGGATTGTGGAAGGCGATGTGCCCGAGACGTTACAGGGCAAGCGCTTGGTGACTCTTGATATAGGCTCCTTAGTGGCTGGAACAAAATACCGTGGTGAGTTTGAGGAAAGGCTTAAAAAGGTCATCGAGGAGATAAAGGCAGCAGGTAACTGTGTGATCTTTGTTGACGAATTGCATACGATAGTAGGCGCTGGCGCTGCCGAAGGCGCAGTGGATGCCTCGAACATTTTGAAGCCCTCTTTGTCTCGGGGCGAGATACAATGCATCGGTGCTACCACTTTGGATGATTACCGGAAATATATTGAAAAAGATGCTGCCTTGGAGCGGCGTTTCCAGCCCGTCTTGGTCGCCGAACCGACTGTGGAGCAGACTCTGGATATCCTTCGTGGTATTAAGTCACGCTACGAAGAGCACCATAAGCTCATCATCAGTGACGAGGCTTTGCAGGCGGCGGCTTCGCTATCGGCGAGATATATACCTGACCGGTTTTTGCCGGACAAGGCTATTGATGTAATGGATGAAGCAGCCTCAAGAGTTCGTATCAAGCGCGGTTCAGCTCCAATAGGACTGACTGAAGCTCGCCGGGCTCTTGAAGCGGTTCGTAGGGATAAGGAAGCCGCCATCGCAGCTAAAGAGTATGAGTATGCCGCTGAATTGCGAGATCGTGAGGTGCAGCTGATCGAGAAAATCAGTACTATGGAACAGAAATGGCAGGATGAACGGGAGAAAGAGAAGCCTGTGGTAACTGCGGAGGACATTGCTGAGGTGGTGAGTATGTGGACTGGCGTCCCTGTGGTGCGTCTGACTACTGATGAGACCAGTCGACTGTTGAATATGGAAGAGGCGTTGCATCGCCGTATTATCGGTCAAGATGAGGCGATAAACATTGTATCCAGGGCTGTTCGACGGGCTAGGGCTGGTCTCAAAGACCCACGGCGTCCTATCGGCTGCTTCATGTTCTTGGGTCCTACAGGTGTTGGTAAGACCGAACTGGTGCGAGCTTTGGCAGAGTTTATGTTTGGCAGTGAAGATGCGATGGTGCGACTTGACATGTCTGAATTTATGGAGCGGCATACTGTAGCCCGATTGGTTGGGGCGCCCCCAGGATACATTGGCTATGAGGAGGGGGGACAGCTTACCGAGGCCGTGCGCCGCAAGCCGTATTGTGTGATACTTCTTGACGAGATTGAGAAAGCACACCCCGATGTTTTCAATATACTGCTGCAGATCTTTGATGATGGTCACCTCACTGATGCTAAGGGGAGGCGGGTCGACTTTCGCAATAGCGTTATAGTTATGACCAGCAATGTGGGCGCTAAGCATATAAAAGGTGTTATGAGTATCGGTTTCACAGCGAGGATGGAAGACGAGGCAAGCCGCCAGGTAGAATATGAGAAAATGAAAGAGAAAGTCCTTTCAGAGTTGAAAACGACTTTCTTACCCGAATTTTTGAACCGCATTGATGAAGTAGTTGTTTTCCACTCTCTGACCAAGGAGCACATCAGGCAGATCGTTGATTTAATGCTCAGCCAGGTGGCTAAGTCGCTTGCTGACAGGGATATGAAACTTGAAGTTACAGATGCAGCTAAGGAATTCTTGGGTGAGAAGGGGTACAACCCGACATTTGGGGCTCGACCCTTACGCCGTGTGATTCAAAACGAGGTTGAGGATAAACTTTCAGAGGCATTGCTTAAGGGTGAGTTTAGATCGGGCGATACTGTGGTTGTTGATTATGACGGGGAAAAAATCATAATTCGAGCGGCTGCTGGGGCGTTGACAGGTGAAGCAACGCATCCGAGCTGAAATCTAAGCGTGGTTTGATTTTCCAATGTGGGGATGGGATTCACCAGTGAATTAAATCCCATCCCTTTTGTGTTTAAAGGTTCGTGACTTTCTGAATATGATTCCGGGGTTCCTGCATTGAATAGATCGAGGCACAGGACGGTATTTGTTTGCCAACAGTGCGGCAAGGAAAGCCCAAAATGGATGGGGCGGTGTCCGAATTGTCAGGCGTGGAATACTTTTATCGAGACCGAGGTCATCTCTACAGTTCACGTTACATCGGTGGTTAAGCCTGGTGAAGGTGTCCCTCAGGAGCTGTCGAATTTGGTGACTAAGGAGACGTTGCGATTGCCTTTGCCTCTTACTGAGCTTGACCGGGTTCTGGGTGGTGGGGTGGTGCCTGGCTCTCTAGTGCTCATCAGTGGCGACCCCGGTATCGGTAAATCAACCTTACTACTCCAGATGTGTTCAGCCATGGCTAGCGGTGGCAACAGGGTAATATATGTTTCAGGGGAGGAATCAGCCCAGCAAATAAAGCTAAGAGCAGAAAGGCTGGGTATCAAGGGGGAAAGGCTGTATATACTTGCTGAGACGCGTCTTGAGGTTGTTTTCAGACGTCTGGAGGAGTTAGCTCCAGCGGTCGTTGTTGTGGATTCTATTCAGACAGTCTATGTTGAAGATGTGGTTGGTGCGCCGGGGAGTGTTGCTCAGATACGTGAATGTACTTTGAGGCTTATGCAGTGGGCAAAGCAAAGCGGAACACCTGTTTTCATCACAGGGCATGTGACAAAGGATGGAGCAATTGCTGGTCCTAGAGTACTGGAGCATATTGTGGATGCAGTACTTTATCTTGAGGGCGAGATTTTCAGTAGCTACCGGATATTGCGAAGTACAAAGAATCGCTTTGGCTCTACGAACGAAGTGGGCGTTTTTGAGATGAGCAGTAGCGGCTTGATAGAAGTGCCCAACCCTTCGGAGGTCTTTTTAGCTTCTCATTGCGACGGCGTAGTAGGCTCGGCTGTAGTCCCCACGCTTGAGGGTAGTCGCCCTTTGTTGGTGGAGATGCAGGCTTTGACGAACCCTGCCAGTTTTGGTCCCCCAAGGCGTATTGCAAATGGCGTCGATTTCAGTCGTTTACTTTTAGTTGTTGCAGTGCTTACAAGACGCGCTGGCGTTAACCTGTCCAATCAGGATGTTATAACAAATGTTATTGGTGGTCTCAGGATAAGCGAGCCAGCTGCTGACCTCGGTATCGCATTGGCTATAGCCTCTAGCTGTAAAGATGTAAAAGTTGTTCAAGGGCTTGTGGCAGTGGGTGAGATCGGGTTGAGTGGTGAACTCCGCGCTGTGCCCCACCTGGAGAGACGGATTACGGAGGCTGTCAGGCTGGGCTTCAGGCGATGTCTGATTCCGATGGCTTCACCCAAGCTAGATATCGGTGGAGTGGAACTTTTGAGGGCGGGTACTTTGTCCGAGGCGCTTAGACTTGGGTTGTCAAGGTTGCCGAAGAGTAAAACAATTGAGGGTAGCTTATGACTCCGGGCGTGGGGGTAATTATCGTGGCGGCAGGGGTCAGCCAGAGGCTGGGGATCGACAAGATGCTGTTACCTTTGGGGGGTAAGCCATTGATAGCCTGGTCAGTGGATGTCTGCCAGACTTGTGATTTGGTTGACAAAGTAGTGGTTGTTCTGAATAAAAATAATTTCGATCCTGTTGCAAAGCTGGTGATCTCGAGGGGGTGGTCTAAGGTAAGGCTGTGTCTTGGTGGCGCTAGGCGTCAGGACTCTGTAAGGCAGGGGCTCAATGTGCTGGAGGAATGTCAGTGGGTAGTAATACATGATGGAGCAAGACCGTTTTTGACACCAGAATTAATCCGCTGCGGGCTGGAGGCGGCGGGAGAAACAGGGGCGGCTGTTGCGGCAGTGCCGGCTAAGGACACGATAAAACTTTCAAGTGCTGATATGGTAGTCTGTGAAACGCTGCCCCGTGACAATGTGTGGATAGTGCAAACTCCTCAGGTCTTTCGCTTTGATATAATAAGTAATGCCCATATGGTGGTAAAGGCTGATGTTACTGATGATGCAGAGCTGATAGAAAGGTCAGGCGGCAAGGTCAAATTATATGTAGGGTCGTACAAAAATATAAAAGTCACTACTCCGGAAGACCTTATTTTAGTGGAGACTATAGCTAAGGAACAGCAGGACAGTGCGAGTCGGTTTAGGATATGATGTTCACCCTCTAGTTTCAGGGCGTAAGCTGGTCATCGGTGGTGTGGAGATACCGTTTGGGAAAGGGCTGGGTGGTCACAGCGATGCAGACGTTTTGGTCCATGCTATAGCTGATGCCCTGTTAGGTGCCGCAGGGTTTAGGGACATAGGAGTTCAATTTCCGCCGCATGATCCTCAATACAGGGGCATTTCTAGCTTGGTGTTGCTTAGTGAGGTGAGCAGGCTCCTCAGGGAAAATGGGATTACAGTATGCAATGTTGATGCAGTGGTTGTTGCCGAGCGTCCTAGGTTGTCAGCTTTTATCGACGAGATGAGAAGTCGGATCAGTCAAGTATTGGGTATCGCTATCTCGCAGGTTATGATCAAGGCGACGACCACAGAGGGTTTAGGTTTTGTAGGCAAAGGCGAAGGGGTAGCTGCTTACGCTGTAGCAATGGTGAATGAAAGCAAGTCGGCTTACTAAGGAGAGGATTGGCAAATCTTTTTAAGAATATTAGGAAGGACATACAGGCGGTTTTTGAACATGATCCTGCAGCGAAGAATGTGTGGGAGGTCATTTTTGCTTACCCGGGCTTTCATGCCCGTCAGCTTCATCGTCTGGCGCATACTTTGTGGCGCTGGCATGTTCCATTTTTCCCTCGCCTTATTTCGCATATCAACCGTTTTCTTACGGGAATCGAAATTCATCCCGGTGCCAAAATCGGGGAAGGTTTCTTCATTGACCATGGCATGGGAGTGGTCATTGGTGAGACAGCAGAGATAGGGGACAATGTTGCCTTGTATCAAGGTGTTACCTTGGGTGGTACCAGTCTCATGAAAACAAAGCGCCACCCGACTTTGGGAAACAATGTGGTTGTAGGTGCTGGCGCGAAACTCATAGGTGCCATCACTATAGGTGATAATGTCAAGGTTGGGGCTGGCTCTGTGGTGGTGACTTCGGTACCGGCTAATGCTACTGTAGTAGGTGTGCCGGGTAGGGTAGTGGAGATTCGAAATCCTGATACTGATACTGTTGAGAAATTGCCTGACCCAGTTTGGGAGAAGCTGGAGAACCTTGAGAGACGGGTTGACGAGCTTGAGAAGAAACTGGGGGTAGTGCAATCTGACATGCATGAGAGAAAGTAGATTCTTGGAGAAGTCATATGAAGGTGTTTAATACCATGTCAGGAGTGAAAGAGGAATTTCGTCCTAGCGGTGATACTGTCAGTATGTATGTTTGTGGTGTGACTGTATACAGTGATTGCCATATTGGTCACGCAATGAGTTATATAGTGTTTGATGTTATAAGGCGTTACCTGGAGTTTAAAGGCTATAAAGTCAGGCATGTCCAGAATTTCACTGATATAGATGACAAGATAATAAATCGAGCTCAAGAGTTGGGTGTGTCGGCGTCGGAGTTAGCTGAGCAATACATAGCAGAATATTTCAAAGATATGGACGCTCTCAATATAAAAAGGGCTCATATTTATCCAAAAGCGACGGAGGAAATACCAAAGATAGTTGAAATCATAGACGGCTTGATAAAAAAGGGATATGCCTACGTATCGAGGGGGAGCGTATATTTCAGAGTAAAGAGTTTTCCCGAGTACGGTAAATTGTCCCATCAAAGCCTGGATGACATGTTAGCTCGGGGTTCTATCGAAGGGGGTGAAAAGGAGTTTCCTCTCGATTTTGCTTTATGGAAGGCTGCCAAGGCTGGTGAACCGCGGTGGTCTAGTCCCTGGGGTGAAGGAAGACCTGGATGGCATATCGAATGCAGTGCAATGTCATTGAGATATCTGGGCGAAAGCATTGATATCCATGGTGGTGGGCAGGACCTTATTTTCCCGCATCACGAGAATGAAGTAGCACAGTCAGAGGCTTTTACTGGAGTGACTCCCTTTGTAAGGTACTGGCTGCATAATGGTCTACTCCAGATGGGAGAGGAGAAGATGAGCAAATCACTGGGGAACTTGATAACCGTGAAGGATGCGCTTCAGCGATATAGCTCTGACACCTTACGGTTGTTTGTTTTGAGTTCTCATTATCGCAGCCCGTTGACCTACAGTGAGGAGGCTTTGAAGGCTGCTGATGGCGGTGTCGAGCGTCTACGACAAGCACTTAGGCGCGAGGAAGAGCTTGGTGGCAGCAGTACTTTAGACGCTGACCTGTTTAGAAGAAGGTTCATAGATTGTATGGACGATGACTTCAACACTGCTCAAGCTGTAGCTGTGTTATTTGATTTGGCGAGGGATATCAATAGGGCGCGTGCAGATGGAGTCAGCGTGACTGAAGCACAGGAGACTTTGTTGGAACTGGCTAAAATCCTGGGATTGACTTTGGAAGAGCCAAAAAAGCCCGAGATTGATGCCGAGCCTTTAATTGAATTATTGATTGAGATACGTAGTGAGCTGCGTCAGGCTAAAGAATGGCAATTGGCTGACAAAATACGTGCCCGTCTTTTAGAGTTGGGGGTGGTACTTGAAGATACAGCTAAGCGCACTATATGGAGACATGCTCGCTAGGTTTGCCAGGGTGTCCTCGGGCTCACCTTAACCTTATCGCCTGTCTTGGCGTTCAAGACTGAAGCGGCATTGCCTCCGACAAATGCGATTTCCAAATACCCGCTACTACCTATTAAAGCCGTCAGCCCTTTACTTTGCGCGTAGAATAAGCTCAATCCCTGTACATGATGGCTGTTGATAGATATGCTGATTTGATCGGATGGGAGGTCACCGCTCTTTATGTTGGTAATTAAGTTACCGAGGGCGTCGATATGTAATACGCAACCGGTTATGTTGCCTTCGGAGTCCCTGTAGGGTCGGGGTATAGGGAAAGTATATATCCGAGTTACCTTTTTGCCGAATTTACTTAATGGTGTGCCAAGTGAAAGGTGAGCTGCTACTGGAGCGAAAACGTCCCGCCCGTGAAATGTTGGGCTGATTGGTTGTAGCCAGAAGTGAGGATTAGTGATAGCGATTGCCCTGATTGCAGGGTCGAGCTTTTGTAGTTCTGGTTTTGGTGTGGGGTAGGGGGATTCTTTTACCGGCGTTGCACTTGCTTCAGCAACTATATAACTAAGGACGCCGTTATCTGGCGCCAGGAAAAAGGCTGAGTGAGTTTTCATAATGATAGCTTTCCGCTGACTGCCAACCCCGGGGTCAACCACGACCAAGTGTATAGTCCCCATGGGGAAGTAATTGTAGGCGGTGCTGATTATGAAAGCCGCCTCAACGATGTTCTGAGGTTCTATTGAGTGGCAAACATCAACAATGATTGCCCTGGGGTTAATGCTCAGTATTACTCCCTTCATAGCAGCTACATAAGCATCTCTTATGCCAAAGTCGGTAGTAAGGGTTATGATTCCAGCCATATTGTGGTCTTTCTAAATATATCAGGAACCCCGGACAACCAGGATCGAAAGTATTACGAATAGCACTGTCAGGGCTATAGTAAATTGGAACAGGCTTTTTTCCACGCCTCTACGCGTTCGGTAAACGCTGTCCGGTTGACCGAATATGCCACCGAGTCCGCCACCTCTCGCTTGAAGCATGATGACTGCGATTAAGGCTGCAGCCACCAAAATCTGAGCAATAAGTAAATAAGTAGACACCTTATCCTCCTTCAAGAATTTGCAGTAAGGTTTCTCTCACAGTATTAGGATTCGCTCTGCCTCTGGTTGCTTTCATTACCTGTCCAACGAGGTAGACCAGAGCTTGTTGTTTTCCTGACTTATAGTCGGATACTGCCTGGCTGTTGTTGGCTATCACCTCGTTAGCCACCTTTGCTATTTCTGCGACATCGCTTATCTGACTTAGATCTTTTTGGCTGACGATTTCGCTAGCCTTCTTACCGCTGAGAAACATTTCTTCGAAAACGGCTTTGGCTGTAGGTCCAGTGATAATGGCTTTGTCTATCATTTCTAATAGTTCAATCAGGTGCGCCGGGGTAACTTTGGAATCTTCGATTCTTGAGTTAGTGGCATTAAGCATCCGGCTAAAATCACCAAGTAGCCAGTTGCTTATTGCCTTGGCTTTCTTGTGAACCTCTTCATTTGCAGGGGCGGCACTCATCACGACACATTCTTCGAAATAGTCTGCCATTGCTTTGGATTCAATGAGCAGGCCAGCGTCATATATTGGTAGACCATATTGATTGACAAACCGGTCGCGTCTGGCATCAGGCAGTTCAGGCAGGCGGGATTTTATTTCTTCTATCCATGCTTTATCGAAAATCAGCGGTGGCAAGTCAGGTTCGGGAAAATAGCGGTAGTCATGGGCGTATTCTTTGCTCCTCTGGCTTACAGTAGTCCCCTTACCCTCTACCCAGCCGCGGGTCTCTTGGAAGAGTTGCCCACCATTTTCCAAGATTTCTTGTTGTCGTTTAGCTTCGTATTCCAGCGCTCGATAGACAGCTCTGAAGCTGTTCATATTTTTAACTTCTACCTTGGGCAGGTATTCGGTGCTGCTTTTAGGTCGGATGCTAATATTTGCATCGCACCTGAAGCTCCCTTCCTCCATATTACCTGTGGATACACCGAGGTATTGAAGGATGGAGCGTAGCTTGATGAGGTATTGTCTCGCCTCCTCTGGTGAATTTATATCTGGTTCGCTGACGATTTCCATAAGTGGTACACCAGCCCTATTCACGTCGACAAGAGTATAACTTTCACCTTCCGGATTTGTTAAATGGATCAGTTTTGCAACATCTTCTTCCAGATGCACGCGCGTAATGCCGACCCTTTTTTTCTTTTCTCCCAGTTCGATCGTTAGCCAGCCCCCTTTGCCGATAGGGGCATCATATTGGGATATCTGGTAGCCTTTCATGAGATCGGGGTAAGGGTAATTTTTACGGTCAAATTTGGCATATTCGGCAATGGCACAATTGAGGGCTAGAGCGGTCATTATTGTGTATTCTACTGCCTTACGGTTGATTGTGGGCAGTACACCTGGCATACCGAGGCATATTGGGCAAACGTGTGTATTTGGCGGAGCACTGGCATAGTCAGCACTGCAGGAACAAAACATTTTGCTTTTGGTGAGTAGCTGGGCGTGGACTTCCAGTCCGATGATAATTTCGTATTCCACAACATCGGTTAGTATATCAACATCGTGATAACTCAGCAACAATTGCCTTTACCTATCTCATAGACATTGCAAAGAGAGCGCCAGCTATGCTTTCTCTAGCATCTCGATGTTGATAGACATCATGTCTATTCCTTGCTATGCTATGAAGTCAGTGGCTGTTTAGTGTTTGACAGCCGCATATGAAGTTTAGAGGACTCTGGCCCATGAAAGGTCTCAAGACTAAGTTTCTAGGGCGGTATTGTTGTCGCTATAGTGAACTGCCCACTACTATGGAAGCAGCCAGAGAGTTAGCCAGGGAAGGGGCACCAGAAGGGGCTGTTGTTATGGCCGATGTACAGACTGCAGGCAGAGGGCGCTTGGGCAGGTCGTGGTTTTCTCCGCTCGGAGGTCTGGCTATGTCTGTGGTATTTAAGCCTCCCCTTGGTCATTTGCCCTACATGGTAATGATAGCTTCATTGGCTGTGGTCAAGGCTATTAAGAAGGTAACCGGTCTGAGGTGTTCCATAAAATGGCCGAACGATGTGTTAATTGGGGACAAAAAGGTTTGTGGCATTCTTATCGAGAGCGAGGTGGTATCAGGGCAGGTTAATTTCGTTATTGTGGGTATCGGGGTAAATATCAATTTTAACCCGTCGATTTTACCCGAGATCTCGGACATAGCTACCAGTTTGTCTCGTGAGCTTGGACGGGAGGTGGATAGAGACAAATTCACCTGCACCTTGCTCCTTGAGCTGGAAAAACTTTACTTGAAGGTTCAGGCGGGGGCCTCGAACTCCGTGTACAGAGAATGGAAGGAATACCTGGAGACCTTAGGAAAGTGGGTAACTGTCAAGAGTGGGCAGCAGGTCGACCGGGGGAAAGCTGAGGATGTCACTGAGCGGGGAAGCCTTATCTTACGGCATGCCGATGGTAGCCTTGTTGAAGTGATGGCTGGTGATGTAACGATAGTCAAGGACTGAGACCCGTCCCCCATACCATGCGGGACGGGTCTCAGTCCTTGTATGGATGTTTTATTTGCTGAGCCAGGGTTTAAGCAGGTCGATTGGCAGGGGGAAGACCACTGTGTTAGTCCTCTCTGTGGAGATGGTGGTCAAGGTCTGCATATAGCGGAGTTGAAGTGCAGCAGGTTCACTGGCGATGACCCTGGCTGCTTGGGCGAGTTTTTCTGCAGCCTGGAACTCTCCATCGGCGTGGACAATCTTAGCCCTTCTTTCTCTTTCAGCTTCAGCCTGCGCAGCCATAGCTCGTTGCATTGATTCGGGGAGTTCGACATCTCTGACTTCAACCATGCTGACTTTTATCCCCCAGGGTTCGGTACCTTCATCGATAAGTGCCTGGAGTCGCTCGTTGATTTTGTCGCGGTGGGCAAGCAGGTCCTCGAGTTCGGATTGCCCGACTACGTTGCGCAAGGTTGTTTGAGAAAGTAGCGAAGTGGCCCTGATATATTGCTCTACATTAAGTACAGCGTCCTCCGGTCTTACTACTCTAAAGTAGACGACAGCGTCAACCTTCACTGTCACAGTGTCCAGGGTGATGCATTCCTGGCGTGGAACATCCATAGTTACAACACGGAGGTCCACCTTTACCATTCGCTCAATGAAAGGTATGAGGAAGATGAGCCCTGGACCTCTGACGCCAACATATCTGCCTAGACGGAACACCACTCCTCGTTCATATTCGTTGACAATTCTTATAGCGGCAGCAAGTATTATGATTGCGAATATGACTAGAGCGACAATGAGAACGATATTCATTTTTTCCTCCTTCTGGTTTTCTTAGTCACTATCAATTTTAACCCCTCGACCTTGGTTATTGTCACCTCTTCTCCGGGCTCTGCTTTGCCATCATCGATTATCGCTGTCCATAGTTCGCCATCCACTAGTACTGTCCCCTTAGGCTCCAAGTACGTTTTAACCACGGCTGTTTTGCCGACGAGTGCTTCGGAGCCGGTGACTACACGTCTTTTCTGACCGCGGACTATGGCTCCTATGACGAACACAACGAAGGCACCTATAGCAATAGTCACTACTGCGATCAGTCCTCTATTGACCTGCATCTGTGGTGAGGTGCCACTGAAAAGAATTAGCGAGCCGATGACCATGGACACAAGTCCGCCTGCGGTCAGTATACCAAAAGCCGTAGTAAAAAGCTCAGCAACGAATAGCCCGAAAGCAAGTAATATGAGCAGAATACCAGCCCAGTTGGCGTTGAGTACACCAAGAGAATAAAAAGCAAGAAGGAGACTGATGCCTCCGAAAACACCGGGGAATATCATGCCCGGGTTCGAAATTTCGGTGATCAAGCCTATAGTAGCCAAGCTGAGCAGTATGTAGGCGATATTCGGGTCACTTATGATGTGCAGAAAATGCTCAATTGCGTTCATCTGGTTTATATGCAGGTTGTAAGTTGTGGTGTCTAGGGTCTTTTCTTCGCCAGTGGCCAGGGTTACCTTCCTGCCGTTTATCTGTTTAATCAAACTCTCTATGTCTTCAGCTACGAAGTCTATGAGCCCAGCCTCCAAAGCCTCCGAGGGGGTGAATGACTTACTTTCTGTCACTGCGAGTTCAGCTTCTTGTGGATTGCGACCACGCAACTGGGCTACACTTCTTATCCATGCAGAGGAAAACTCGGTCGTCTTCTTTTTCATTTCCTCTGGCATCTCCTGTCCAATGGTGACAGGGTGTGCTGCTCCAATGCTGGTTCCCGGAGTCATAACAGCTATGTGAGCAGCCAGTGTGATAAAAGTGCCCGCTGAGGCTGCCCAGCTGCCCCTGGGGGATATGTATACTATGACTGGCACTTTGGCGTTCAAGATGCGTGTCACAATTTTCTCGGTGGAATCGAGTAGTCCACCGGGAGTATTTAACTCTATGATACAGGCGGTGCTCCCCTTAATTTCTGCTTGGCGGATACCACGGTCGATATAATTGGCTACTGCTGGCACTATTGTACCTTCGAGTTTCAGTATCTCCAGTTCGGCTGCATCAGCACTTGTCCTGTCAGGTGCGAGGAATATCATAATAATCAGGCTGACGAGGGAAAGAATAACCGCCCGTTTTAATAGCTGTACCACGAGTGACATTTGCTAGTCCCGAGTTAATTATAGTTTACAGACCTATTAGCAGCAACTATGTGTAGTTAGTTGTCTATTATGCTGCATTGAAGACGAAGAAATCTTATTGTAGAATAGGTGAACCTACGCGATATGCAGGAGAAGTTTATAATTCAAAGGTGCAAGGGGGCACGGGACTTGCTCCCCCAGGATATCGAAGTATTTCGATATATTGAGGATGTGTTCCGTCGCTCATGTATGGGCTGGGGTTATCAAGAAGTACGAACCCCGACCCTGGAGTATTTGCACCTGTTTACTGCTGCGGGCACACTTACCCCCAATATGCTAAGCCGTGTCTACTCCTTTCTTGATTGGGATGGATGGAGTGGTGAGCGTGTGGTGTTGCGTCCAGACGGGACTATCCCTGTCGCACGGCTATATGTAGAAAATGCATCTCGGTGGGGTGTGGCGAGGTTGTTTTATGTGACCAATGTTTTTGTTTTTGAAGCAACCGGTGCGGAAAGCAGGGAACGTTGGCAGTGTGGAGCCGAACTCATAGGTGGTGGACAACCGAGTGCCGATGTAGAAACGATTGCTTTGGCCATTGAAGTCTTAAGAAATTTAGGATTGCGTGATGTCAAAATTCAGTTGTCGCACGCAGGTGTGCTCGGAGCGCTGCTTAAGGGGTTAAGATTAAGTACTGGTGACGAAACGAGGCTTTTGGACAGGATCCTCGATGGGGACATAGAGGCGTTGCAAAAGATCGAATCATTTAGTTCCAGTCATCATGAATTCTTACTGCGCATTTTGAACTCCAGGGGTACATGCGCTGCTTTAATTAAGAACTTGAGGTCTTTGCCACAGCTCCCTGAAAATGTCAGTTCAGCGCTCGATGATTTTGCCGGTATTGCTGAGTTGCTCGATGCCCTAGGTATAAGTTATCAGATCGATGTCACCTCGGTGAGGGGTTTTGAATACTATACTGGCGTTTGCTTTCAGTTTTTGTCTCAGGGGAAGAGAATTGGTAGTGGTGGCAGATACAACAATCTGATTCCACTTCTCGGTGGCAAGAACACTCCGGCTTGCGGGTTTGCGCTTTATATGGATCCGTTGATGGATATAGTTGTGCCAGTGAAGAAGCCGGACAGTGAACGGAGGGTCATAGTCAAGTGCGAGCAGGAAATTCCGAGTATCGTTAAAGCTGGGTTTAAAGTCGCAGAGGCACTTCGTAGCCAGGGTTATACTGCTGAACTCAGCATTTTCGGTACAGAAGTAGCCTCACAAGTAGCCTATCGATGGTTAGTTATAGTACGGGATGAACCAGTGAGTTTTGTGATAGTGGATAAAGAGCGCAAGCAGGAAAAGAAAGCGGACTCTGTGGAAGGTGCTATCGATATAATAGGAGGTATTTAATAGTTTGTTAGGTAGTTGTGCCCTTTCATCTGTTAGATTGGCTTTGCCTAAGGGTAGACTTTTACCAGCCACTGCATGCCTCCTCAGGGAAGCAGGGCTGGAATTTAATAACTATACTGAGTCAACACGGATTTATCGCCTTGAGTCATCAAGATATCCATTTGTGTCAGCTAAGATTTTTCAGGAGAGAGATATTCCTGTTCAGGTGGCTGTGGGGAATTATGATTTGGGCATATGCGGTCTAGATTGGATCGAAGAGTTGGTGAGTAAATATCCTGCCAGCACTCTAGTTAAGGTGCTTGACCTGCAATATTGTCGGGGTGGTGTCTATGTTGTATCAAGCAAATTTGATGACATACAAAGTTTTCAGAGCTTGGTGAGCAGTCAGCGCACTCTGCGAATTGTGACTGAATATCCAAACTTAGCAGAAAGAATGGCTTTAAAGTTCAGACTGATGAATTTTAGAGTTTTCCCTATATGGGGTGCTGGAGAGGTCTATCCGCCTGAAAATGCTGACGTTGTCTTATTATGGGCGGAAGACGAGGTCGAAGTAGTTGCTCAGAGCTTGGTCCCATTAAAGACCTTGTTTCAAACCAGCGCTTTTCTTGTAGCTAACAAAAACAGTTGGGAGACGAAGGATCTGGGTCAAGTGGTAGGACTGTTCAGTGATGCTCTGAGCAAGGCAATGAAGCCATGGCAGGAGATCAGGCCGAATTTAAAGAGAGGCGCCAATAACTTTCGATTGAGTGCTCAGGCGGATAAAATCTGGTTAGCATTGCCGGATGGACACCAACAAGCACCTACCCAGGAGTTTTTAGGAAAGGCTGGGCTGAGGATGGAAGGTTATTCATCAGATATACTTGACAGACGCCCGCGCTGCACTCTCGACTGGGTGTATACGAAAGTTATCAGACCGCAGGATATGCCGTTACAAGTGGCAAATGGTGGCTTCGACCTTGCTATAACTGGTGAAGACTGGCTTCTTGATCATATCTGTCGTTTCCCTTCCAGTCCAGTGGTGAAACTGCTCGACCTAGGCTTCGGTCAGGTGAGGGTGGTAGCGGTGACGAGCCAGAGTTTACCTGTGAGTGATATTGCTGACCTGCGACATCTTGCGGAATCTGGCAGGCTATCGCCAATCCGAGTTGCTTCGGAATATGTGAACATCGCTGATAAATATCTCCGTGATAATCATTTCTCTAGATATAGGCTAATCCCTACCTGGGGGGCGAGCGAGGCTTTCTTACCTGAGGATGCTGATTTGCTCATTGAAAACACACAGACCGGTAAGACGCTACTCGAGCACAATCTGAAAGTCGTGGACACTATATTTGAGTCTGCAGCCTGTCTTATAGGAAATAGAGATAGCTTCGAAAACACAGCAAAGAAAGAGAAGATTGTCAGTCTGGTAGAAGCTTTCCGTCGGGCTACCAAGGCCAGCTAAATGAAGATAGTGAGAGGCTTTCAAGAAGCGACTAGATTACTTGCTCGGGAAGTCCCTGAGCACGGGCGGCACCTGGCACTGATGGGCGCGCCAAAGAAGAAAGGGAAAAAGATTTCTGAAGAGCAGATTGTCAACGAGATAATTAATGAAGTACGCGCCAGGGGTGATAGTGCTTTATTCGAGTACACCAAGAAACTTGATGGTGTTGAAATTCATTCACTTGAACTTAGTAAGAATGAAATATCCGCTGCTTACAAAGCAGTCGATGGAAAGCTGGTTGCAGCGTTAAAGCTGGCTGCTAGAAGGATAGAGGATTTCCACTCTGTTTGCAGACAGAGGCTATCTACCGGATTTTCGCGAAAAGGGTTAGGGCGGCAGGTCAGAGCTCTGGATAAAGTGGGTATTTATGTTCCGGGGGGCACTGCCTCTTATCCCTCTACGGTGCTGATGACTGCTATTCCGGCTCAGGTAGCGGGTGTAAAAGAGATTATCATGACGACCCCGCCGGGCAGGAACGGTACTGTCCAACCGTTGACTCTTGTGGCGGCTGATATTGCTGGTGTCGACCGCATTTTTCGTATTGGTGGCGCACAGGCTATCGCCGCCTTGGCATTCGGGACAGAATCGGTGCCTAAAGTTGACAAAATCTGTGGTCCGGGGAACATGTTTGTTGTCTTAGCAAAAAAGATGGTCTTTGGTGCGGTTACCATTGAAAGTCTTGCAGGTCCCAGTGAAGTGGTAATCGTAGCTGACGATACCGCCGACCCAGCATTATGCGCCGCTGACCTTCTTGCTCAAGCCGAACACGATGCGCAGGCTTTTGTGGCATTAGTTACCGTTTCTCCGAAACTGGCTCGGAGTGTCAATGCGGAAATACGACGGCAGCTAAAAGAATTGGAGCGGAAGGACATTGCTAGCAAGTCGATTTCAAAAGGTGTGATAGCAGTCGTGGACAGTCTGGACGAAGCTGTAGAACTGGTCAACTTGTGTGCCCCGGAGCACGTATCGCTGATGGTGAGTGAAGCTAGTGCTTATGTTGATAAAGTCCGCAATGCTGGGTGCATTTTTGTTGGTGGTGACTCTGCAGTGGCTCTGGGTGATTATATAGCAGGTCCCAGCCATGTATTACCTACAGGCGGGAGCGCTCGTTTCAGTTCACCACTGGGCGTTGAGGACTTTCTCAAAATCACCAATATCATAGCTCTGGGCAGCGGTAACACGAGACGGCTGGGGAAAGCTGCTATAGCTATAGCTGAAGCTGAGGGCTTGTTCGGGCATGCCAGGGCTATAAAAATGAGGATTTAGTGGTTGTTCTGGGGAGATAAAGTGAGTTTATTTCAGGACTCAGAGAAGCTGATAAGGAAAGACATTAGACATATTGAGGGCTATGTCCCTATCGAGCCAACAGAAATATTGAGCAAGCAGGTGGAGATCCCTCCTGACAAGGTGGTCAAACTTGATGGAAATGAGAATCCTTACGGCTGCTCGGAGAAAGTAAGACAGGCTCTGGCTAATTACGAGTATTACCACTTGTATCCCGACCCCGAGCAACGGGAATTACGCAAGGCACTTGCTGAGTATGTAGGTGTGGACCCTGAATACATAGTGGCTGGTAGTGGGAGTGACGAACTTATTGACTTAGTGTTGCGTTTGTTTCTGGAGCCCGGTGATGAGGTAATCAATTGTCCACCGACATTCGGTATGTATTCTTTCAGTACTAGTGTATGTGGGGGATTGACTGTTGACGTACCCAGGAGAGAGGACTTTTCCATAGATGTCCCGGGTATAAAAAAAGCGCTGAACAAAAACACTAAGGTCATTTTCATCGCTTCGCCGAATAACCCGTCTGGCAACCTTGTTTCAGAAGGCGATATTCGCGAGCTTTTGAAAAGCAATATCATAGTGGTAATCGACGAAGCTTATTTTGAGTTCTGTGGTGTTACGGCGGTGAGGTTAGTTATGCAACATGCTAACCTGATAGTTCTGAGAACTTTTAGCAAGTGGGCTGGGCTGGCGGGGTTAAGAGCTGGCTATGGAATATTCCCTGCTGACATTGCCAAGCACCTTATGAGGATAAAGCAGCCATACAATGTGAACTGTGCTGCACAAGTAGCGGCGCTGGAGTCGTTGAGGGACATGGATTACCTTCGCGGCACTATTAAGGCTATAACGGCAGAGCGAGAAAGGATGATTAATGAGTTGAGCCGGTTCACCTGGCTCAAGGTATATCCTTCACAGGCTAACTTTGTGCTTTGCAGAGTGCTTGACGGAGAGGCTAAAAGGGTGCATAGGAAATTGCGGCAGAAAGGCATTTTTGTCCGCTATTTTGATGCTCCGGGGCTGAGAGATTGCCTGCGCATTAGCGTCGGTAAACCAGAACATACGGATGCGCTGGTTGTTGCTTTGAAGGACATGTGTTAACATTGTCTAATAAGAATGCGAGGTTAGCAGATGGCTGAAAGAAAGGCGAAGGTAACCCGAGAGACTAAAGAGACCTCTATCAAGGCGGAACTCAATCTTGATGGCATAGGCGAATTTGAAATAACGACAGGGGTCAGGTTTTTTGACCACATGCTAAGCCAATTAGCTCAGCATGGCTTATTTGACATAAAGATTTCAGCCACGGGTGCTGACCAGCATCATGTTGTAGAGGATGTGGCTATTTGCTTGGGCAGGGCTTTTGCCAGGGCTTTGGGTGATAAGCGTGGTATAGCAAGGATGGGGTACGCTGCTGTACCGATGGATGATGCTCTGGCTCTGGTGGCAGTTGATATTGGTGGACGCAGTTACACTCTATTTGAAGCCTCCTTCAGTGGTACTAATATTGGTGGGATGGATGCCGATTTAGTGCGCCACTTTTTCGTTTCTTTTGCCTCTGAGGCAAAGGTCTGCGTACATGCGAAAGTATTGAGCGGGGTAGACGACCATCACAAAGCCGAGGCATTATTTAAGGCTTTATCTCGAGCTCTTGACATGGCGAGCCGCCTTGATGAGCGGCTGTGTGATAGGGTGCCCAGCACCAAAGACATAATCGATGGTTAAAAGGAGGCGAGATGGACCTTATTGAGGCAGTTAAATCACGGAAGAGCATTAGAGGTTATAAACCGACCCCGGTAGCTAGAGATGTTATAGCCCAGATAATCGAGGTGGCTAAGTGGGCTCCGTCAGGTTCAAACACCCAGCCGTGGGAATTTTTTGTCTTGGGTGGTGAAGTGCTGGCGAAGTTAAAAGAAGTTTTAGAGCGGCAATTTTTGGGAAGAGCGGAGCCAAACCCTGATTTCCCTGTTGCCTCCTCATTGTCTGAAGTTTATAGAGAACGGCGGGTTGCATTGGTGTCTGCGTTGTACCCGTTGTTGGGTTTCTCCAGGGAGGATAGAGAGAGGCGGCAGGAATGGTATTTGAAGATGATGCGTGCTTTCGATGCCCCGAATGTTATTTTTGTGGCTACAGAGGCGGATAGTGGTGACCCATGGGTGCTGTTCAATATTGGCGCAGTGACACAGACTATAGCATTGGTGGCGCTTGAGTTCGGGCTTGGTACTTGTATAGAAGGTGCGCTGGTGCAGTACCCGGATGTGATACGGGAGATTGCAGATATACCTCGTTCGAAGAAGTTAGCCATAGGTATAGCTATCGGTTATCCCGATTGGGATCTTCCAGCGAATAAATTTCGAAGTTCTCGTGAGCCACTGGAGAAGATTGTATTCTGGCGTGGTCTATAGTATCGGGGCTGCGCTGTTTTAGGAGTAAGCAGGGGCGAGCGATTCGATTTTGATCAGGTTCTTCAAATATTGAACAGCCCAATCAACGAGTTCCTCTCCCTCCAGCGCGAGTGCGAAATCCGGTGTTAGACCGACGCCATCGATGGGATTACCACGGGGAGTGAGCCAGCGATAAGCAGTTATATGCAATGCTGAGCCATCTTCAAGGTCTCGAACCATCTGCACACTACCTTTACCGAAAGTCTTGCTTCCAGCCAGTTTTGCCCGTCCATAGTCTTGGAGAGCCCCGGCTACGATTTCGCTGGCACTGGCACTACCGTCGTTTACCAGGACTATAAGGTGTAGTTTAGTGCCAATACCCCCGGGCTTTACTGGTATAGAGCTTTGCTCCCCCTCGCTGTTGACTACTTCAGCCACTATGCCCATAGCCAAGAATTCACTGGCCACATCTACTGCAGCATTAAGCACACCACCGGGATTATTGCGCAAGTCAAGGACTACCCCCTGGGCGCCTTTGCCAATTGCATCTTTCAGGGCATTGCGGAGTTCGTTGCCAGTAGATTTCTGGAAACGGGTTATTTTTACGTACAGGATGTTGTCTCGCATCTGATAGATTACACTCTCCAGTTTTATCTCGTCGCGGATTATCAGAATGTCGAAAGGCTCAGCACTGCCTTCACGAAGAATAGTGAGATTGACTGTTGTCCCTTTCGCGCCTCTGATTTTTAGGGTAGCCTCAATCAAACTCATTTTTAATGTTGGTTCGCCGTTGATCTTGATTATTTTGTCACCGGGCTTGAGCCCCGCTTTCTCTGCAGGGGAACCAGTAAGTGGGGTTAGTATGGTCAGTTGCTTGTCTTTCATAGTTATTTCGGCACCTATGCCTTCAAATTTCCCCTCGAAGTCGGACAGTTCCAGCTCTCGAAGCTCAGGCTCGATATACATGCTATAGGGGTCATCCAATGCCTCCAGCATACCTCTGACAGCGCCCTGACTTAGTTTCTTGGCATCGAGCTTATCTTTGTCTATATAGTCTTGTTGGAGTAGTTGCCATGCTTCGGTGAGAATATCGAATTCAGGCGGGAGTCCTGTGTTTTTGCTGGCAGTTTTGCACCCTGACATAGTCAGTGATAGTAGGCAGAAGGCAGCCAGTGCAACGAGGGCAATATTTTTGGTCTGCTTTTTCATCTTTGTGTTCTCCTGCGAGAAGGGCAAGGATAATCAGAGATATTTTACCAGTTTGCAACGCAAATAAGAAGTTCAAGCCTGGCTAATCTGGCTTACTATTTGTTTTACCAGCTCGTAGGTCCTGTCCAGACTATCCAGTGCCAGAGAAAGCCCCATTTCCCTGAGTTCAGCGATGCCTAGTCCTTTAAATATGCGTTGTGCTGCCACACGTGCCATTTCATCATAAAGAGACGGCCATTCTGTGCCACGACGTTCTATACAGAAAAGGACGAAATCTCTGACCTGTGGATCTGGGGAGACCATAGTTTTGTTCCAAAAACAAAAACGGTGTCGGGTTAAAAAGGTTTATGGATGGGGCGAGAACGGGAAGTGTTGACTAGCCGTTTTTTTATCCTTGGATTGCCTTGTTCTTCACTGCCTTTTTCAGTGCTGCTTTGGCTAAGGCGTGGGCTTCGTTGTTTTCCGTGTTTTTGATGTTTATTATAGATAGGTTGGCTAGCTCAGAAGACAGCTTGCTAGCTTTCTTGTATAAGGGAAGAAGTTTAGAACTTCTAACCTTGTAACGTCTATTTAGTTGCCTGGCGATAAGTTCTGAATCGAGATGAAGTGTGATTTTATCTGCCTTGAAATTCTTTGCTATCTCCAATGCGACTATAGCTGCTTGGTACTCGGCTTGATTATTAGTTGCGTTTCCGATATGCCGGGAAACCTTGGCAAGTTCGGTTCCTTTCTCGTCTTTGATCAAAACGCCGATAGCGGCTGGACCTGGATTACCCCATGAAGCGCCGTCTGTGAATATTTTCAAGTACATTTTAGCCCTGCTTACTCAACCCAGGAAAAGTATCCGGCCACAACTGCTACAGCATGCTAAGTTTCCGGCTCTGACCTTTTGCCATTCGCTGACAGGCAGGGTAATATGGCACCCCTGACATTTACCCTGTTCTACTCTGACTACAGCCTGACCTTTGTGCGACCTCAAACTCAGGTATAGTTGCATGGTTTTGGGGTCGATCTCAGAAATTATGCTGTCGCGCTTTTGGTTTAATTCAGTGAGTTGTTTTTTTACCTCAGTTTGCTTTTGAGTTAAGACAGCACACTCAGCTTGCCATTTGGCTTCCAGATCTTTGAGCTGTCTTTGGCTTGTGCTCACTTTATCGCGTATTTTTTCTATGTCAGCCATTAAGTCCAGTAGTTCTTCCTCTTTTTGTTTGAGTTTGGTTTTAAGAATCCCTGTTTCTTTTTCCAGGCTAACTAGTTCTTTGGGATTTTTGATACTACCGTCGTAAAGTCTGCCGTTCAATTGTTTGATATTTGTTTCTAGGTCTTCAGTTTCCCATTCCAGGTCGCGTTGTTGCTTTTCTTTCTGGTCTAAATGGTGCTGTAAAGCTATGAGTTCCTCTTTTGCCTTGAGCAGTGATGGATTTTCGCTTAGTTGATGGTTGATTTCGTCCAGTACTTCTTGCTGCTTTTGTATTGCCAGTTCAATCAGTTGCAATTCATAGAGCTTTTTGGCTAAACTCATAACCTGCGTTATTCTACGTTAGCAGTGCAGATGCTGTCAAAAGTTCGTTATTAGTGCAGGTAGTCCAATATGACCACCTGTGTGTTTGCTGGAAGTGACGAGCGGTTGATAGAGAATTTAGGTTGAGGGGAAATTTCCTTTAGCCCCAGTTCCTTGAGGAATCTGTCTACAGGTTCTAAGTCACGGGTCAGTGCTGGCGTTTTGTAATGCATAGGGATAACTAGCTTTGGTGTTAATCGTCTCACCATCTCGGCAGCGGTTGTCCCGCTCAGAGTCGATATCCCACCAACAGGTATGAATAGTATATCAATATCGCCGATTTCCTCTATCAACTCTGAGGATGGTAAATGTCCGATGTCGCCGAGATGACATAATATCAACCCGTCTACTTCTAGAAGGTAAACGGTGTTTTTGCCTAGCTTTTCGCCTCGGACTGAATCATGCCATGTGGAGATGCCGGTGATAAAAGTATCTTTGAGTTCATATTCGCCGGGGCCTTTTAATACTTTGAATTCGCCATTGACCATCTGTATAAAAGAGTGTCCAGGGTGGAAATGGCTTATGGTCACTATGTCGGCTGAAAGTTTACTCGCAGGGTAACCAAGGTCTGGTGGGTAGGGGTCAGTGAGGATATTGACGTTCTTACCTTTAAGACGAAAGCATGAATGTCCTAGCCATGTAATCTCCAAGTCTGTACCTCACGGAGTGGGTTCTATTTCAAGGCCTCTCAACCTTTGAGATGTTTGAGTATTCGCCAGCTGATGGGCGGGATTAGGGTCGCAGCCACTATCTTAGCTGTGTCTCCAGCGAGGAAAGGATACAATCCAAACTTTAACACAGAGTCTCCGGGAACGAAGCGTGCTAACCAAGGTAAACCAAATAAATAAATAACAGCATTACCTGCAAGCATAGCTAAGGCTGTTGTCCAGATATGTCGGTCCCATCCTCTTTCTGCCAGATAGCCAGTGACGAAAGCAGCAGCTACGAATCCGAGTAGATACCCACCAGAAGGTCCCAATAGGCGCGCTATACCTGGTGGTCCACCTAAAGCGAACCAGAATGGCACTCCGGTGGCTCCAATAGCCAGATATGTTATTTGGCTTAGCGCCCCGCGAATGCTGCCTAGGAGGATGCCGGCTAGAAGGACCGCGAATGTTTGGCCAGTAACAGGCACCGGACCAATCCAGAGACTTACTTGTGCCATAGCAGCAGTGAAACAGGCGAATCCGAGTACCACTGCTATGTCTACAAGCACTCCTTTTCTAGGTACGGTGGCATCCACTAGCGTCAGGTGTGCTGTTATCTTTTCCATGCTGCTATGTTACCCCCTATTGGCTCCAATGTTAAAAGAAGTATAGCAATGGTTTAGAAAAAGGTCAACGAAAATCAGGCTCTATGCTGAAAGTTGTGGAAAAGTGATAAGGTGGTAAGAACCCCGTAGCGAACAGAAAGGAGGACTTACCACCGATGGCCAAAGGCCAAGAAGATGGTATCACAATTCTGCTAGGTCTTGAAG
>Ga0315298_1000156_pt1 | contig 135381 bp, 116 predicted proteins | sample WHS_1_MG_FD_203077 | JGI IMG/M metagenome (GOLD analysis project Ga0315298, IMG submission 203077) | Extremophilic microbial mat communities from Washburn Hot Springs, YNP, Wyoming, USA - WHS_1_MG | ecosystem: Environmental > Aquatic > Thermal springs > Hot (42-90C) | place: USA: Wyoming...
CTCGCACAGAGGCCATCGGCGTCCTCTTCCGACGAAATCATCCCGTTCCTCTCGCCCGGCCGTCCGACCCTAGATGAGGCCGGAGCAATTATACAGAAGCTGGTGACATCTGTTCACCACTTGCCGGTGCGGGTGCAGGGCCTTTCAGTTCTCTAGGGTCGGGGCGGGCCGCACCAACTCGACATCCCGAAGACGGCGTTTCAGCGATCAGAGTGGTCAATCTCGGGCCCTCGTGGGCTGCCCACAGCCCGCGAAACGAGTCGCCAAGAGAGAAGTGGAAGGCCTCTGTGCGCCGGGGTGTCTCCGATTGCCTAAGGCAACGGGAGAACTAGCCCCGGGAGCGCGGGCCTCCGGCCCGCCCATGGTCGGAGGCCGCGCTCCCGGCGGCGGTTGGAGCGGCCAGTTTCGGCCCCCTCGTGGACGGCCCACGGCCCATCAGACAAGTTGCGGAGCGAGAACTGAAAGGCCCCGGGTGCGGGTGTGGCTCGCGGAGATGGGCTATCCGGCAGCCGTCCCAGATCGGGGTCATCCTCCCTTGCAGTGAAGGACTACGTTTCGCTGCACCCGGTCGGTGCGGTAGGGGCGGAGGACCCTCGCGATCCTCGTGATCCGCTGCTCGGTCCTGCGGTCCCTGAAGAGATTGAAGGCCACCTCGCCGCCGTGCCCCACCATGGTCTTGAGCCGACGCAGGAAGGGCCTGGCGGTGGCCCCTTGCTGGAAGTCGTAGCCCCGGAACAGGTCCACCGCCACGAAGTCGAAGTGGCGATCGCACCGTTCCACATACTCGAAGGCATCGCCAACGACGATCTCCAGATTGGGCAGGCTGAGTCCGAAGTGGGCGACCGCAAACCGAATGAGCTCGGCGTCGGCATCCACACCCACCATATCGATATTGGGATGCCCGCGCGCGAGGAGATGGGCCAGGGTGCCGCCCCCGAGGCCGAGCAGCAGTGCGCTTCTGGGCGAGCCCTCGGGCATCATGGCCGCCCAGTAGCCGGAGGGAGGGTCTGGCCCCGCTGCGGAAACCGAGAGGATCACCCCATCCACCATGAGGGCCGGGCGTCCATCGTCGTCCACTATCCGGATCCGTGGATCCACTGCCCCGGGGGTGTGGGTCACCAGCTGCTCCCCGCGCCCAGGGTCGGCGGGCATCTCAGCCCTCTGGGGCACCTTGTCTCTCCCTCTTGGGGGATCCGCCGGGGCTTGGGGCAGGGTTCAGCTCCAGAACCTGGCGAAGCTGAGGCACTGCCACCTTCCAGCCGAAGCGGCTCCTGATCTCCTCCGAAAGGGCCGCCGTGGCAGGTTGCTCCCCGTGGACCAGGAAGGTGGTGTCGGGGGGTCGCTGGAAGCCCGACAGCCATCGAAGGATCTCGTCTCGATCGGCGTGGGCGGAGAAGCCGTCGATCCTGGCGATGGACGCGCGCACCCGCACCTCGTGCCCCAGCAGCTTTAGGTGGGGCGCCCCATCCAGGAGGGCGCGGCCGCGCGTGCCCTCCGCCTGGAACCCAACGAAGAGCACGGTGGACCTGGGGTCGTCGAGGAAGGCCTCCAGATGGTGGAGAACGCGCCCGCCCGTGGCCATCCCGCTGGCGGAGATAATGATCATTGGCCCGTCCCTGCCGTCCAGCGACTGGGATTCCTCTGGGGTTCTCACGAACCGGAGGTTGCGCAGCCTGAACGGGTTGTCGCCGTTGTCCTCCAGGCGCCGGAGCTCCAGGCGATGGGCCTCCGGGTGGGCAAGGAAGATATCGGTGGCGTCGATCGCCATAGGACTGTCGACGAAGACGGGCAGTGATGGGATCTCGCCCTGCTGCTCCAACATGTGGAGGGCGTGCAGGATCTGCTGCGTGCGGCCCACCGAGAAGGACGGGATCAGCAGACAGCCGCCAGCCTCCACGGACCTGCGGACTATGCTGGCCAGCAACCTCTCCGGGTGGCCGTTCTCGTGGTTCCTGTCCCCGTAGGTGGATTCCACCAGCAGGAAGTCGGCATCGGCGACCGGCGTCGGGTCTGCCAGCAGGGGCTCTCCGTAGCGTCCGAGATCGCCGGAAAACACGATTTTGATCTCTCGCCCCCTCTCGGCGACCCACATCTCCACGATGGCCGACCCTAGGATGTGTCCTGCGTCGAGAAGTCGGATCCGGATCCCCTCGGCTATCTCAGCCACCTGATTGTACGGGCATGGCCTGAGGTAGCGCAGAGCGGCCTGTGCCTGGGCTACGGTGTAGAGGGGCAACGCAGGGGAGTGCTTGGAGTAACCGTGGCGGTTGGCGTGCTCCGCCTGCTCCTCCTGCAGGTGGCCGGAGTCGGGCAGGAGTATCCCGCACAGGTCGACGGTGGCGGGAGTGGCGTAGATGGGTCCCGAGAAGCCGTTGGCGACCAGGCGAGGTATGTATCCTGTGTGGTCCAGGTGGGCGTGGGTGAGGACTACCGCGTCCAGGGAGTCCGGATCTACCCCGGGTCCATCCCAGTTCATCAGCCTGAGCTCTTTCAGGCCCTGGAAGAGGCCACAATCCACCATCACGCGGGCCCGATCGGAGGTCACCAGGAACTTGGCTCCGGTTACGGTTCGAGCGGCCCCCAGGAAACTGATGGTCGGCACTGGAGATCACCTCGTGGGTATCGTGGAGGGTGAGAACGCAACGCCCATAGCCATCGTGGCGGCCAGATCCTGGCTGGCGCCGTCCGCCATGGGCGACATCGGCCTGACTATTGTACCACAGCGGGGCTCGCTTGAAGACAGCTTCGTCAGCATGCTACTATCAGCCGACGGTTTATCTCGGCCGGCACCCGTCGACTGCCGCCCTCCTCGGCTGATCGGGTTCCCGTGCTTGGAGTTAGAGTCTCCACACGGCGATGGAGGCCAGGCACATGAGCCTCTCGGCGAGGTCAGCGCCCCGGGGTCTGCCGGGGGAGGGCTTGGCGCCGGGAGAATGGTGGGGTCAGCGAGTCGTGCGCCCTGGGCCGAGAGCTGAATGTTGATGGGGGAGATCCACCATGGAAGGGTCGTGGCGAAATCGGGTGAGGCTGGGCGTGATACAGGTGATGATGTTCCCGGACGCCCCGGGCAACGCGGCGAGGACCCTGGAGACGGCCAGGCAGATCCTGATGGATGACTTCTTCGGCGTCCTCGTCGTGGGCAGGATGGATGACGAGACCATGAAGGCCGTAAAGTCGATGGCCCAGGACGCTCACGTACAGCTCGCTATCAATGCGGCCCCCGTCATTCTGGGCGGCAAGCACAACCTGGCCAGCCTGAACGAGGATGCTAGGCGGTCGGCCGTGGAGGACCTGAAGAAGAGTGTCGACGATGCCTACCTGCTGGGTTCACCGGTGGTGGAGGTTCTCGACGGTGGGAAGAGCTACCCGGGGGCGGAGCGGGAGGCACAGGCCGTTGACCAGCTGGTGAGGTCCCTCAAGGATCTTTGCGCCTACTCCGCGTCGAAGGCGGGCGACAGACCCGTGTGGATAGCACTGGAGACCTTCGATCGCGCTGTGGACAAGTGCAGTCTGGTGGGCCCCAGCTCCCTGGCGGTGGAGGTGGCCAGGCGGGTCCGAGCGGAGCATCCCCACTTCGGTCTCACCATCGACATGGGGCATCTGCCCCTGATCGGCGAGGGGTACAGGGAGTCTCTGCGGACCGCCGGGGAGTTCCTGGTGCACGCCCATCTGGGCAACTGCATCCTGGGGGATACCGCTCACCCGTTCTACGGCGACAGCCACCCCGGCTTCGGGATGGTTGGGGGTGTGGCCGACGTGCCGGAGCTGACGGAATTTCTATCCGCCCTTCGAGAGATCGGCTACTTCGAGAAGATGCTGCCGACGGGGATGCCGTGGCTGACCTTCGAGGTCAAGCCGCAGCCCGGGCAGCTGCCCGAGATGCTGATCGCCAACTGCAAGAGAAGCTTCGAAGAGGCGTGGGCGAGACTGTAGGGTTGGGGATCTGGAGAGAAGCGACTTGAGAGGAGAGACAGACGATGGTTGATGTGGCGGAGTCCCAGGTTGAGCTTCGCTACTGGCAGGTAGCCTCCGACTTCCCCCGCTGGGAGAAGCTGAAGGACATCGTGGATCAGCTTCTGGACATAATGCTGAACTACCGCCAGAGCGGCCACCCGGGCGGGAGCCGTTCCAAGGTTCACATGGTGCTGGCAACCATGCTCTCTGGGGTTGCCAGATACGATATCCGGCACCCGGAGAAGCGATTTGGGGATCGCTTCATCCTGGTGGGTGGGCACACCGTGCCCCTCATGTACGCGATCCTGGCCATCTTCAACGAGGCGCTGAGGGTCAAGTACGCCCAGACGAAGGACCCGATCTATCTGGTTCCGGAGCCCGAGGAGCGCATGCTCACCTGGGAGGATCTCCTGGGGTTCCGGAGAAACGGCGGGCTGTCAGGCCACGCGGAGATGGAGGGGAAGACCCTTATCCTGAAGTTCAATACAGGACCCTCGGCCCATGGCAGCCCGGCGGCGGCTGGTGAGGCCATGGCGCTGAAGCGCGCCGGTGCGGAGGGGGTGAAGGTGTTCGCCTTCGAGGGAGAGGGAGGGCTCACCCCGGGCGCCGTGCATGAGACGATGAACACCGCGTGGGGCCTGGGGCTGGACAACCTTCACTACGTGATCGACTGGAACGATTACGGTATCGACGACACACCCATCAGCGCGGTGGTGTACGGCACGCCCCAGGACTGGTTCGGATCCCATGGCTGGCGGGTGGTGGGGACCGAGAAGGGCTCCGAGTGGGAGTCGGTCACCAGAACGCTTCTAGATCTGGTCTACGGCCCCAACCCCGGCAAGGTGCCCAGCGTCGCCTGGATGAAGACGCGGAAGGGGCGAGGCTACGGGCTCTACGACAACAAGTCCCACGGGACTCCACTGCCCATGAACAGCGAGGGTTTCTGGAAGAACGCCGGCGCCTTCGCCGAGAAGTATGGAGTCAAGTTCGTCGGCTTCAACGAGCCCGCGCCCAAGGACCCGGCCGCTGTACGCGAGCAGTTCAGGGCCAACCTGGAGGCGACCATCAGCGTCCTGCGGGAGGATCAGGATCTGGTGGATTACCTCGCCGGCAGGCTGATCGAGCTTGGGGAGAGGGTACCGAGGGAGATCCCCGGCTTCAAGCTGGACACCAGCAAGAACCCGTGGAAAGACGAGCGTGTGTACGACTTCGAGCACTATCCCGCTGAGATGTGGGCGAAGCCGGGGGATAAGGTCCCGAACCGCGCGGCTCTGGCCAAGTTCGGTGCGTGGATAAACGCCTTTGGACGGCAGAACTATGGCAGGCCTCTTTTCCTGGCCTGCTCGGCGGATCTGGCCGCGTCCACCAACATCGCGGGCTTCGCGCAGAAGTGGGGAGACATCCCCGGATGGGGCGTGTACGACCGGGAGAAGAATCTGGATGGGGCGCTCCTGCCGACGGAGATCACCGAGTTCACCAACGCGGGGCTGCTGGCCGGGATAGCCTCGGTCAACTTCGCCGAGAACCCCTTCGAGGAGTTCCAGGGCTTCTACGGCGCCACATCGACCTACGGCTCCTTCGTGTATCTGCACTACGGCCTGATGCGGCTCTACAGCCAGATGGCGCAGGATTGCCAGCTGAAGCTGGGCAAGATCCTCTGGGTGGTGGGGCACTCGGGACCGGAGACGGCTGAGGACTCGCGCACCCACTTCGGGATCTTCTCGCCGGGGGTCACGCAGCTCTTCCCAAGGGGACACGTCATCGATGTGCACCCGTGGGAGCACAACGAGGTGCCCGTGGTGATTGCGGCGGCCCTGAAGACCAACGCGCACATAGTGGCGCTCCACCTTACTCGACCGCCGGTGGAGATACCCGACCGGGCGGCCCTGGGGATGCCGTCCCACTTTGCCGCGGCGAAGGGTGCCTACGTCATCCGTGACTACAAGCCTGGGCTGAAGCCGATGGGCACCGTCATCGTCCAGGGGACCATGACCACGGCCAATGTGGTGAAGCTCCTGCCGGAGCTGGACAGGACGGGCCTGAACGTCAAGATCGTCGCCGCCATCAGCCCGGAGCTCTTCCGGATGCAGCCCGCCGATTACCAGCAGCAGGTTCTCTCCGATGCCGACTGGATCGACTCCATGTGCATCACCAACCGGGCCCGCAAGCTGATGGGGGACTGGATGGCGACGAAGGTGAGCGAGGAGTACACCCTCTCCTCCGACTGGGACGACCGATGGCGGACCGGCGGCACGGTTGAGGAGGTGTACGAGGAGGCCCACCTGTCCCCCGAGTGGATCCTGAAGGGGATCGAGCGGTTCGTGGCGGATCGCGACGTTAGGCTGCGCCGCGTGATGGAGATGACCCAGAAGGCCCTGAACCGCTAGACTGAAGGGGTGGGTGGCCACGCGCTGCCCGGCCCGGAGCTCTGATTTCACGGGGCGGCATGTGCCGCCCCTATCTTTTCATCTCGAGCTGCTCCAGTTGGCGTAGCTGCGCCCTGGTCCCCAGCACCACCAGCCTGTCGCCCTCGCGCAAGACAGTGTCGCCATGGGGCGCGGTGATCATGCTGCCATCGCTCCGCTGGACGGCCAGGATGAAGGCCCCGGTGCGCGTCTTCACGTGGAGCTGGCCGATGGTGGTGTTGGCCATGGGGGAGCCGGGCGGGATGGTCATCTCCTCCAGCAGCAGCTCCATCTGCTCGCTGTGCATCACCGTGTCCAGGAAGTCGGCCACCAGCGGCCGCATCAGGAGGGTCGCCATCCGCCTTCCGGCGGTGACGTAGGGGCTCAGCACCCGGTTGGCTCCGACCCGCTTCAGCTTGGCCTCGGCGTCCTCCGAGGTGGACCGAGAGACTATGAAGATGTCGGGTCGCAGCACCCGCGCCGAGAGCACCACGTAGAGGTTCTTCTCGTCGGTGTCCAGGGCTGCCACGAGGCCGCGAGCGCGCTCGATCCCCGCCGCCTTGAGGGTCTCGTCGGCGGTGGCGTCTCCCAGGAGACAGACATAGCCCATGTCCTCGCATCGGCTGTGCACCCCCGGGTTGCCCTCCACTACCACGAACTGTGCGTGCTCGCGCCACAGCTCCTGGGCCACGAACTGCCCGACCCGCCCGAAGCCGCAGACGATGAAGTGGTTTCTCAGCTCCGCTATCCGTTCCGCCATTCGCCTCCTCCGTACGATCCCGGGGAACTGCACCTCCACCACATAGGTGACGACGGCGGTGGCGGTGTAGAGCATTCCCCCGACGCCGAAAACGATCAGGAAGATGGTGAAGACCTGGCCCCAGGTGGACAGCTCGTGGACCTCCCTGTAGCCTACGGTGCTGATGGTGGTGACCGTCATGAAGAGGGCGTCCAGGAAGCTCCATCGCTCGATGACCATGTAGCCGGCAACGCCGAAGGCGATCACGAGGATCAGCAGGGCGATAGCCCACCGAAGGTGCGACTCGATGATGCCTTTTGTGGGAGATGTAGCAGCCGATTGATTGTTCATGTTGGTGCAGAGTGTACCCCATTTGAGCCGCCGATTCACCACTAGATGGTTGGGATTGACATGGGGTTATTCGCTCGCTTAGGGTGATCGGTGGCAGGCCGCCGATCGCGGTGCTGCTGCCCCGCCCGGCTGTGCCGCGGGATTGCTCGGACCCGGGGAGCGTGCCACTGGTCTGGCTATTCTCGGGCTGTTCAAGGCTTGGCGGTGGGCAGACTAGTCGGCAAGGAGGATTGAATGGACCTGGGGATCAACGGTCGGGTAGCCATAGTCGCTGCCGCCAGCAAGGGTTTGGGCCGGGCGGTCGCTTTCGCGCTTGCGAGAGAGGGCGTCAGGCTCTCCCTATGTGCCCGCGGGGAGGAAGCGCTGAAGGCGACGGCGGACGAGATCAGGAGGGACACGGGAGCCGAGGTGCTGGCGCTGGTTGCCGATGTCACCAAGGCCGAGGACGTGCGGAGGCTGGTGGAGGAGACGGCACGCGCGTACGGCCGGATCGATATCCTGGTGAACAACGCGGGAGGGCCCCCTGGCGTGAGCTTCTTGGAGTCCACGGTGGAGCAGTTCCAGCAGGCGGCGGAGCTAAACCTGATCAGCACGGTTCGGCTCTGCAAGGAGGTGGTTCCATACATGCTGAGGCAGCGGTGGGGGAGGATCGTGAACATCGTCTCCCTGGCTGCGAAACAGCCCTTGCCCGGGCTTCTGCTGAGCAACTCGGTGAGACCAGGCGTGCTGGGGCTTACCAAGACCATGTCCAACGAGCTCGCCCGGCAGGGTATCCTGGTCAACAGCGTATGTCCCGGCTACACCCTCACCGACAGAGTGGCCGAGGTGAGCCGGGCCAACGCCATTAGGAAAGGCATCCCTCTGGAGGAGGAGATGCGAGCTATCACCGACAGGATCCCCATGGGGAGGATGGGCCGGCCGGAGGAGCTGGCGGATGTGGTGGTCTTCCTCGCGTCGGAGCGGGCGAGCTTCGTGACGGGAGCAGCCATCCAAGTCGATGGCGGCCAGTACGCGGCCCTGTTCTGAGACAGGGCGGGGGCCGGGGGATCAGAGGGCGGCGGCCGATACTCATCAGAACTGGCCCCTGTGGCTGCTATACAGTGTCTGCCCTCTCCCCCCCATCCCCCGATCTTTCCCGCTCAGCCAGCCTCGAGGGCTCGCTTCAGCTCCGGGAGGATCTGGCCGGCGAAGTCGATCAGCTTGGGGCAGCCGAGCTTTCCAGCAGGGTCGATGGGCCTCTCCAGCAGGCCGAGGTCGCGGACCAGCTTGGCCCGCTCCACCCCCAGAGCATCGCGTGGATCGAACGCCATCCTGAAGGCCTTCACCAGGGCCGCCGGGTTCAGGCGTGCGCGGGGGTCCCCGTCGGCGATGTCCCCATCCGCCTGGCAGATCCCGCACAGGGTGCATTCCCCCGCCTTCTCCAGCCGGCGGACCTCAGCCTGGGACATTCTGCCCTGGTAGTCCGGCCGGAGGACGAGCCAGGGGACCACGTTCCTCAGCGAGTCAAGGAAACCATCCATGTCCACCACAAGGTCCTTCAGCACCCTGAAGTGGGGCAGGGGGGCGATGGCTATCTCGCGGTGCTCCGCAAACTCGGCTACCAGGGTCTCGCAGGCCAACCTGGGCACGCCATTGATGGAGACGGCGCAGCTGCCGCAGATCCCGCTGCGGCAGGCCCGACGAAAGGCGACCGTGGGATCGTGGTCGGCTGCCAGGTCCATGAGCAGATCCAGAATGGTCTGGCTCTCCCTGACCTCCATGGCGTAGCGCTGGGAGTAGGGAGCGGTGTCATGAGATGGATCGAAACGGGTGAGGCTCACCATGACCTCTATCATCTCTCTTCTTCGACTCCTTAGACTCGGGCTATGTGGCTGACAGGCTCGCGGGCAGGACGGCGGAAGGCGGGAAGGGGCCCCGCACTTTCTCGGCCGACTTCAGTACCCCCTTGCCGCGGGCGGATACCTGGTGATGCTGACAGGCCCGTCCTCCAGGATGGGGCCGTCGGGGGAGTACCGGGCCAGGGTGTGAACGAGCCACCTGCGGTCGTCGCGCTCGGGGAAATCGGTTCGGTAGTGCGCACCCCGGCTCTCCGTCCGGCGCAACGCTCCCTTGGCGATCACCTCGCACAGGTCGAGAAGGAAACCCAGCTCCAGGTAGTCGCTCAGCTGGTAGTTGAAGGCCATGGATCCACGGTCTAGTCTGATCCCGGCATACCTGTCCTTGAAGTTCATTAGCTCCGAGATGGCCTCCTCGAGCTCGCCTCCCTCCCGGAAGACGCCCACCTTGTCGGTCATGATGTCCCGTATGCGACGGCTGATGTGGGCGGGATTGTCCCCGGCTCTCCCCGACATGACCGAGTCGATGGCAGCCTGCACTCTTCGGAGCGGCTCTCCATCGGTTCTTGGGAGATCCATGCCTGCAGCCACCTCAGCCGCGCGCCGTCCGGCCCTCTTGCCAAAGACCAGTGTCTCCAGAAGAGAGTTCCCCCCTAGCCGGTTCGCCCCGTGGACGCTGACGTTGGCGCACTCGCCGGCCACCAGCAGGTTCCTGATGGCTGTCTCTCCCCAGACGTCGCAGCGTATGCCGCCCATGCTGTAGTGCTGCCCGGGCTGGATGGGTATGGGCTCCTTGATGGCGTCGACCCCGTTGTACCGGAGGGCCAGGTCGTGGACCTGTGGCAGCCTCTCCCGGATCAGATCCTCGCCCAGATGCCTTAGATCGAGCCACACATACTCGTTCTCGAAGCCTCGGCCCTCCTTGATCTCCATCATGATGCACCGTGACACCATGTCCCTCGGGGCCAGCTCCATGAACTTGGGGGCGTACCTGGCCATGAAGCGCTCGCCCCTGTTGTTCAGCAGGTAGCCGCCCTCCCCACGCGCGCCCTCGGAAATGAGGATGTTGGTTCCGTACAGGGTGGTGGGGTGGAACTGGACAAACTCCATGTCGGATAGGGTAGCGCCGTTCCTGTATGCTATCGCCATGCCGTCCCCGTTATTGACCACGTCGTTGGTCGTCTTCCGGAAGGCACGCCCGTAGCCGCCGGTTGCCAGCACCACCGTCTTGGCCCTGATCTGCTCCAGCCGCCCACTCTGGAAGTCCATGGCCACCGCGCCCCGGCAGACTCCATCCTGTACGTCCAGGTCGAGGAGCATCCACTCCGGATAGACCCGAACGCTCCGGCGGAGGATCTGCTCGTACAGAGCATGGAGGGCGGCGTGGCCGCTCAGGTCGGCGGCGTAGCAGCCCCTCGGAAACCCCGCCCCGCCGAACGGCCGCTGGGCGATCCTTCCGTCCGGCCGACGGTCGAACAGCATGCCCCACCGCTCCAGCTCGTAGATGGCCTCTGCGGCCTCCGTTATGAGTACCTCTATGGCATCCTGGTCACCGAGGTAGTCCGACCCCTTTACGGTGTCGAACATGTGGCTCTCAACGCTGTCGTCCTCTCCGATGGGGGCATTGATCCCGCCCTGTGCCGCCCCACTGTGGGATCGGGTCGGGTACACCTTGGATATGATGGCGACCTGCGCCGTCCGGCTTGCCTCGAGGGCGGCCCTCATTCCGGCCAGACCGGCGCCCACAACCAGCACGTCGTAGGTAAGCATGCTCCACTCCCAAGATTGGATTGCCTGGACCGGTTCCAGCCGGTCCACGCGGCGCGCGAGATGCGTCGGCCGACCTATGGTTCGGATAGCAGTAGCCTTGCGTCCTCCAGGGAGTCCAGATGGGCGACCCGCTGGATCAGCTCCTCCGAGCGCCCTTCAAAGCGGGTGCCCTTCAACAGGGAGCGGAACTTCTCCTGGAGATCCTCCAGGCTGAGGCGGTTTTCAGGATCGCCCCTGGGCGCTGAGGTGAACCTCTGGTAGCTCTTCCCCGTCGAGGTGGTGACCGTGAGACGGCAGCACCATTCGGCGGGGTAGCGCGCTTGGATCGCGGGGTCTACTCGAACCCTGGTCAACGACATCAGCCTGCGGATGGTTGGGTCCCAGAGCCGGCCGTGCCCGAAATCCTGGAGGGAAAGGCGACCGAGTGCTAGGGCCGCGGCGACGCAGTACTGGACCGAGAACTTGGCAGCGTACTCGTGGGAGGGGTTCGGGTTATCGGTGAGGTCCACGGTGGCCTGGTAGCTATCGACCTCGATGCTGGAGATTTCGGCGGGATTAAGGTCCTCTGATCGGTGCAGGTCCAGAGCGAGATCGACCGGGGCATGGGTGTGGCGACAGGAGGGGTAGGGCTTGATGACGCACTCGGAGATCTTGTATCGCTGCATCCCACGGTGCAGCCCCGCGGTGACCAGGTCCGGTCTGGCATCGGCTGAGGTGGCCGCAAAGAGCCCACGCCTTCCTTCGAGGATGCGGCGAGTGCCAGTGAAATCCCTGGCTGCCAGCTCGGCGACCAGTACCCCGGAGGATGCCGCGTGCCCCGCGTGGAGGTGCTTGGCCATGGATCCGTCCTCGTTGAACTCCCAGAGGCCCGAGGAGAGGGATCCTGCGTTGCCGAGGGCCCAAACCATCTGCTGGCGGGAGAGTCCTAGCAGCCAGCCCGCCGCCGCGGTGGCGCCGAAGGTACCGCACGTGGATGTGTTGTGCCAGTAGCGGTAGTGGGAGGTTCCGACGGCCTCGCCCACCCTGATGGCCACCTCGTATCCCAGCACCACCGCCGTTAGCAGGTCGATCCCCCTCGCCGCGAGCCGCTCGGCTACAGCCAGGGCTGGCGGTATCGCCACCACCGCCGGGTGGAGAACGGCGGCCCTATGAACGTCGTCCGTTTCAGTGATGTGGCCGAGGGCGCCGTTGGTGAAGGCAGCGGTGCGCGGACTCTTCTTCCCCGAGAGACCGATCACGGTGGAATGGCGGCCGGACTCCTCCGCCGCGTGCGCCAGAAGGATTGCTCCCGCCCTGGTCGCGGTCCCCGCGATGGCAGAGCTTAGCCAGTCGAGGAGGAAATACTTGGCTTCCTCGATCGTCTCCACGGGCAGGTCGGACGGCCTGGTTTCGGTGAGGAAGTCGGCAATATGCTCGGTCAGGGAAGGCTCCAAGGCTTGGATCGATCCTGTTGGGGGGCCTGGATCCAATGTCGCCGACATGGTGCTCCTCCTTTTCATGCGATCGGTCTGCACTCCTGTTCAGAGCCGCGGTCGGCGCCGACCACAGCGGATGCAGCTTTGCAGGCTGCGTTGCGCGCCCTGGCTCTGTCGACGGGTCCGCGTGGGAAAGGCTCGCGTAGATGCCCACGGGACACGAGTGGCCCGCCCTTGGGGATGTCGGGAGCTGCTGCCCGAGGTCCGCGGCGATGCGGATCAGCCCGGCAAGTCCTCGCCTATCTCGGAGGGTGGCCCGCGCATGGCCATGGATGGCAGGCGTTAGCTCCTCCTTCCGTTCATGGTGTGGGGGCTCAGTCCTCTGCTGGAGGAACCAGCGGCAGGGTGAAGTGGAAGGTTGAGCCCTTCCCCTCGATCGATTCCGTCCATACCCGTCCGCCATGTCGGTCGATGATCTCCCTGGCCACGTAGAGGCCCAGCCCCAGTCCCACGTGCCCGCGATGAAAGCCGCTTCTCCTTCTCCCCTGGTAGAAGCGCTCGAAGACGTGGGGCAGGTCCTCCGCCCCAATCCCGATGCCCTGATCGGCCACGGAGACTTGGGCCTCGCCCTCCCCCTCGCGGACTCCAGCCCGGCTCCGGACGGTCACCGTGATCTGCCCGCCGTTGGGGGAGTACTTGATGGCGTTCTCCACGAGATTGGAGACCACCTCCTCGATGCGCCTTCTGTCGGCGACCACCGAGAGCTCGCCATCGGATTGGAAAACGATGTTATGGATACTGGTTGTGAGCTGCATGCTCTCCGATACCCTCCTGACCAGGTCGGAGAGATCGAACCGACTGACCTCCAGCGGAAACTGTCCTGCCTCGATCTTCTGGAGGTCCAGGATCTGTTCGATCATGGCCAGCATGCGGTCGGACTGCTCCAGCATCCGCCCCAGCACCTCCATGTCCGAGGCCTTCCGGGGGTCGATCTCCGCCCGGCGCATCAGCAGCTCGGTATAGGCCTTGAGGACGGTGACGGGGGTCTTCAGCTCGTGGGAGACGAGCCCCAGAAACTCCTGGCGCGCCTGCTGGCGAGCGTGCTCCCGGCTGATCTCCAGCTGCCTCTGGGCCAGCTCGGTCCGCTCCACGGAGAGGCCCACCTGAGCGGCCATCATGGTCACGAAGGCCAGGTCCTCCTGCCGAAAGCTGCCCGGGCTGGTGGTGGCGACCCTCAGGATCCCGCGCTGCTTTCCCCCCACCTGGATGGGCACCGCGAGAAGGGATCGGACCAGCGAGCCAACGAACTCGGACTGGAAGCGCGGGTCCGCCGTGACGTCGTCGCACAGGACGGGAAGACCGGTCGAAAGGGCCTCCCTGGCCCAGGTGGACTCCAGTGGCCGGGAAAGGGCTGGCTCTGAGCGGCTGCTGCAGCCATCCACTCCGCCAGCCTGGCCCACGCAAAGGACCTGCTGTCCGCTCTCGTCGAGGAAGAGCAGCTCGGTGTCATCGACCCCCAGCGATCTGTTGATGGCATCGGCCACTCGCTGGAGGAAGGGCCTGAGCTCCAGGTCCTGGATCTCTGCCAGCTCCAGCAGGACCCCGGCCTGGTGGGCCCTCCGCCTCTCCTGCCGCAGGAGCCGGTCGTTCTCGATGGTGACGGCTGCGATGCCCGCCAGGATCTCCAGGCCCGTGAGGCGACTCCCAATGGGAGGGAAGGGATCCATGCCGGCTGTCGCCAGGACGCCGACCACGTCGTCGCGCAGCTTCATGGGGGACACGGCTAGGGCGCGGACCCGAGTCTCCCGCCACGGGAGATCGCGGAACCGTCGCTCGCGAGTGGCATCCGCCAGCGCCACCGACTCGCCGTGGTCGGCAACCCAACCCTCGATCCCCTCGCCAGCGCGGACGAAAGTGCGCCCCACCAGCTCCTGGGGCAGCCCGTCCGCGGCCCTCAGCACCAGCTTCCCGCCCTCTCGGATCAGCAGGTAGGCCTCGTCGGCCAGCATCATCTGGCGCGCGACCCGAGCGACCGCCTGGAGCACCTCGTTGGTGTCCTCGACCTTGGAGAGAAGCTGGACGACCTGCTGTATCGCTTCACCGATACTGAGGCGACTCAAGAACACCTCCCACCGAATGCACCGCGCGGCGATCCAGCCGGTCGCGGCAGCACAGGGTGTGGGGCAGGGCGGGATCGCGGGCGCCAGGCCTGCCCCCGCCCCCTGGATCACTGGCGGTTACGGAAATCGACGAAGCGGTACCCCAGACCGCGTTCGGTGATGATGTACTTGGGGTGGCTGGGGTCCGGCTCTATCTTCTGCCGCAGATAGTTGACATAAAGTCTTACGTAGTGCTGCTCCTCCCGGTACTCGTAGCCCCAGACCTTGGCCAGCAGCGTCTCGTAGGTGAGCACCCGTCCGGGGTTGCTGACCAGGTGGTACAGGAGCCGGTGCTCCGTGGGTGTGAGAGAGTGCTTCTGGCCGCGGACTATCACCTCGTTCCGGGCGAAGTCTATGCTGAGGTCCTCGTCTATCACCATCAGGGTCTTCGGCACCGATGGGGGCATCTCGGCCCTCCTGAGAACCGCCTGGATCCTTCCCAGCAGCTCGCGCTGGCTGAAGGGCTTGGTGACGTAGTCGTCGGCCCCCAGCTGGAGCCCCCGCACCTTGTCGGCCTCCTCCCCTCTGACCGTCAGCATGATCACGGGGACGTTGTGGACCTCCCTGAGCCGCTTCAGCGTCTCGAAGCCGTCCATCTCCGGCATCATCACGTCCATGACCACCAGGTCGGGGAGCTTCTCCCTCACCTTCTCCAGGGCCTCCTGGCCGTTGTAGGCGGCAAAGACCAGATAGCCCTCCATCTCCAGGTACAGCCGAATGGCGTGCACCAGGTCCGGCTCGTCATCGACGACCAGTATCCGCCTCTGCTCGCCCATCCTCACCTCGCTGAAAAGGGGTGCGGCAGGGGCCGTCGTGGCCCCACCGTAACTAGTTTAGCGCATAACCGGTCGGATGGGCATAGGGCCACGACGGCTACCGCGGGATGCCCAGGGAGCTGTGCCCGCCGGCCCAGTCGGAGAAGTACATGGAGCGCTCCGCCACCACCGGCTGATCCGACTCGATCCGAGTGGAGAAGGCGGTGTCCGGCAGGATGTCGTTCATCTGCAGGGTTAGGCGGCTCATGGGCTTCATGGTGTACTGCTTCTCCACGGTGGAGCCGTCCTCTTTCATGAAGGAGGCGGTCACGGTCGCGGGAGCGGGGTTGGGGTTGGCGAGCAGTATGTTCTCGAAGAAGGGTTTGGCGGTGGAGCCCTCGGGAAGGTACCAGCGCTTGCTGAGGGTGGGCGCGGCCATGGAGTTGTGGGCTCCCAGGCCCCCTGGGAAGTAGGTGGACCGCTCGGCCACGATGGGTAGGTCGGCCTCCACCTTCGTGGCAACCCTGGTGTTGGGCGCCTCCTGGTTCACGTAGATGCTGATCCGGGTCCGGGGCGGGAGGAGATAGCTGTTGCTGGTGGTGGTGCCGTCCTCCATCATGTAGGTTGCCCTAGCAGTTCCGGGAACGTCGTGCGGGTTGAGCATCAGGAGCCAGGTATCGTAGCCTCCCCGCGTCACTCCCTCGGCCGTGTACCAGGTCCTGGAGAGGGCGGGGGCTCCCATGGAGTCGGTGCCGGCTCTGCCCTTATCCTTGTAGACTGCCCTCTCCGCCACGATCGGCCTGTCCGCCTCTACCTTCGCCCCAACCGACGCCCCTGTGACCAGCTGGTTCAGCAGCAGGCTGGCGCGGGAGACGTGGGGGATCAGCATCTTGTGGGTGATGGTGCCGCCGTCCTCCTTGTACAGGGTGATGGTGGCCGTTGCCGGCTCGCGGTTGGGGTTCTGCAGCAGCAGCCATGTCTCGAAGGGAGGGACGGTGCTCCCCTCCGCGAAGTACCAGGTGGTCGAGGGCGACATAGTGCCGACCGTGTCGTGGCCTTCCTGGTAGAAGTACATGGCCCGCTCGGCGAATATGTATCGGTCGGATTCGACCAGGGTGGACACCTCGGTGTCCGGCACAACGGAGTTCAGGTAGATGCTGGTCCGGCTGGCGGGCTTCAGGGCGTACTCGGCCACCTTCTGGCCACCGTTGGGAAGCATGTAGGTGACGCGAGCCGTGGCCGGCGCGGGATCGGGGTTCTGCAGCAGCAGCCAGGTGTCGAAGGGCTTGCTGGTGGAGCCCTCCGCGAAGTACCAGGTCTTCGGGAGGGGGGTTGGTGTGGGCGGCGGGGTCGGCGTGGGCGCCTGCGCCATCTGAGACACAGGTTGTGGGATGGGACCTGCCTTGGGTATCACCTTGGGCATGGGGACAAGTGGCGGGGCTGCGGCGTCCACCCAGAGGAAGGTGACATCGACCCAGTCTGAGCCGGTCATGCCCAGGTCATCCAGGAAGGTGCCGTCGGCTATGTCGATGGCGGCCGGATACAGGACCGGGCGGCCATACTGATCGTTGCCGCCGTTGTGGTTGTTGAAGAACGCGGCCTGGACCTGCGGCAGGAACCGAGGAAGGTCGTTGAACATCTCCCGAGGGGCGTTCCAGAAATCGTCCTTGGTATTCCATGGGCCCACGTCCCAGACGGGAACCGTGACCTTCTTGCCCTTGTAGGAGATCTCCACCTGGTAGTCCTTCTGATCCTTGGGGTTGAGCGCCTTCTTGGATGGAAGGGCGACGAACCGGTCCTTCTCAACGATCTTATGGCCGTTGGCGGTGACCCGGCCGACAAGTCCTTCCCTTGTGGCGTAGAGGCGGACGGTGGGGTTGGTGACCAGCGATTGGTACTGTGGTGGGCCGGAAGGATCGACGGGCTGGGTCTCTATGCTTATCCTCCTCAGTGTGGCGCAGGCCGTCGGCTGCTCTCCCATCAGGGTCACCCGATACTGGGCGGCCACGCCACTGGCGGTCAAGGAGAAGGTCTGCTCTGGGCCCTCCATCTCCTGCCAGGGGGTCCACCGCCCGTCCGGGCCCAGGGCTCGCAATTCCACCGTCAGCGACACGCCGTCGGGCACCGCGGCATCCAAGCTCGTCCGCAGGGATCCGAAGGGCGCAGCGGCGCTGATCGGGGGCGAGGTGTAGACACCAAAGTAGCGCAGGCTCGGCTGCAGGCCGTCCTGGAAGCTCTCATCCCCTGCCAGGCGGATCGCCTCGCCCTCCACTTGTAGGTTTTGCATAGAGGCGGGGTCGAACTGTCGAAGATCCTGCACCGCCAGGATGTACCACCCGACCTGCTCGGTGGGCGCAGCGGGCTCCGAGAACGCCACGGAGGGAAGGGCGACCACGACCGCCGCGAGGGCGAGAAGCAGCCAGACGGAGGTGCGGCCGAGATGGCTTGTGGGGTCCGGGGCAGTGGTGGTACCGTGTGGTGATTGGCGTCGGATGAAGACGGGCAAGATGGAGCCTCCATCGCCTTGCGTTCAGCGCGAATCGAGAGCCACCTATCAGGGCGTGGTGGACAGGGAAAAGAGCGCCGGCCGGCGGGTTTAGGTGGAAGGGATCGGTGCCGACCTGGCGTCGGCGCCAGCTTACAACAGGAAGTTGATGCTCGGCAAGATCTCGCCGGCAAGAATTCGGACTGATAGCGCGGGCCGAGCCCTCGATGCCAGCAGTGGTGGATGAGGGCAGCTGCTTCCTCAGGACGAGGTGGACGTGGATGCCTGCTGCAACAGCTGACGCAGGCGGAGCGCATCCCGAGGGGCGGCTCCGCCCACGTCGTTGTTGAAGTAGATGAAGCCGTCCGATGATAGATCCTTGATCAGAACTGCCCAGCGCTGCAGCTCCTCGTCGCTGTAGGAGCCGAAGTAGCGTCCGCTGGTGCCATGGAGCCGGACATAGAGCCACGGCGCCGTTGCTACGTGGGGGATGGGCAGGTCCTTGAAGTCGGAGAGCACCAGGGCCACCCCGAATCCTCGGAGCAGGTCGAAGAGGTCATTGGTGAACCAGCCCTCATGCCGAAACTCAATGGCCATCGGGTGTCGGCCGGCTGCGGGCTGCGACAGGAAGGCGTGAAGTCTGTCCATGTCTGGGCCCAGGGACGGGGGAAGCTGGAGAAGGAGAGGGCCGAAGGCGCTTTCCAGCTTTTCCGCGCGAGCCAGGAACTGCTCGAAAAGTCCGTAGGAGGCGGCATCCAGCTTGTGGTACTGGGTGATGGCCCGGTTGACCTTCACAGAGTAGAGAAACCCCTCGGGCGCCCTGGATGCCCACCCGCGGAAGGTCTCCTCGCTGGGCGTCCGATAGAAGGAGTTGTTGATCTCCACGGTGTCGAAGACGGAGCTGTAGTGTCGGAACCAGTCGACCTGCCGGAGGCCCGGCGGGTAGAAGACGTTCCGCCAGTGAGGATAGGACCAGCCGGAGCAGCCCACTCGGAAGACCATGCCCTCCCTCAGCTCCCCTCGCCTCCGAAAATCCCCGCGCGGGCCGACGGTCGGGGACGCGCGAGGGCGGGCACCGGGGTGACCCGGGAGAGGGCACGACCGACTCGAGATGACCCGGTGCCCGCACGCTCCCCGGGCGGGAGCTCCCAACGTCGCTCCCGTCGCTGGCGTTTACGGCTCAGCGCCGGATGCAGGTATCCCCTTGTCGGTAGGGGTTCCAGCCTCGGCCTGAACCCCGGTATGTACCGCCCTGCCCTCTTGCTCCGCCTTCGCCTCCGCGTAGATGTCCTGCAGTCCCTCCCGTGCCTCGGAGGCTGCCTTGCGCATCCCTCTGGAGAGTACAAGATAGCCCTTTATGGCCTGCTTGGCCAGTGGGCGGAGGTTTCCGGTAAGCACCAGGGCCGCCCCGACGGCCAGGCCGGCTACCGCCGCCTTTCCTCCTGTCGCGACAGCCTCGACAATCTCTTCCATCGCCATCTGTCCTCCTTCTCCAATCCACCCGGCATCTGGCTCTGGTGACCCATCGCACGGACACCGAGAGGCGCCGGGAGGGCCCCATTCCACGCCTCCCCGCCGGACAGATCTGCTCGGACGTGAAGGCGGTTCCAGGCATCTTCCGTGCCGTCGCGACCCGGTGCATGGGGCGCGGCCGGCGCACACGATGATGGCGGCGGCACGCCTAGCGATGCGATCTGGGTCGCCTGGCGTGAAGGCGACGGCAGGTGGCTGGACCAGACGAAGGGATGGCCGCTGCGCTATCTCTCGGGCTTGTCTATGGAACGACCGCCTGGTGCCCTGTTGAACTTGGTGAACGCCTCGAAGGAGTACCAGAGCAGGACGTACCAGGGAGCCGCGGCGATCTCACCTCGAGAGACGATGATCTGCCGCAGCGCGGCCGCTCCTAGCCCCACAGGGAAAAGGGTTCGGGCATCCAGCTTGCCCGAGGTCAGCCTGAGCAGTCGGCGATCGATCTCGCGGAACAGGGCGTTGATGGATCGCGCCAGCGGGGTGATGTCGCCCTCTTGCGGCGGGGCCGGGGAGGTGGGTGGAACGACTTCTATGTTGGCGGCGCTGGCTGCCAGGAGGAGCTGGTCGATGTGCAGGATGTCAGGGTCGTACAGCAGCAGGAGGCACCCGGTCGCCGGGTTGAACCGCAGTTCACGAACCCCCTCCAGGCCCGAGAGGGTTTCCGTCACGAAGCGCACAGTGTCTGGAGAGCGGAGCGACCGATCCAGTCGTACCCTCACCCGCCCGGGCATGGCGTGAACGATGGTGGCCGTCCCGCGGCCGTTGTCGCTGGATGGCGACAACCTACCGACCTCCCATGGCCGATCCCCCGATGTCGGTGAGGGTTGGACCGGCCTCGGCGTCGCCTCGGGCTTCTGCCTCGTACTCGGCCTTCGCCTCGGCGTACAGGTCCTCGAGGGTCTCCCCCACCTCCGCGACCATCTCCCTGGCGCGGTCGACTGCTGCCAGGTAGCCCTTCATCATCCGCTTTACCGCCGGACGCATCTGCTCCGCTCCGGCCATGGTGCCCCCGACACCCAGGGCGAACCCAACGCCCGCGGCGGCTCCACCGAGCAGCAACCCGATCAGGTTGGGCATAGTGACAACCTCCCAGAGTCGCCCGCGGACCGGCCAGATCCGGATGCCACGGGCTCAGGTCGCGGTCTCAACTTAGAAGCATAGAAACCGGCCGCAATTTTCGTACCAATTCCGTGGTTGACCGGCAATGATGCGCGACTATAAACTGGGGTTGTGGCACGCTAGCTGGCGCGCCCTGGGTCACTGGTTCATGGTGCAAGGAGGTTGATAGATGACGCTGGCCGGCAAACGGGTGGCGGTGCTTGCCGAGGCGAATTTCGAGGACCTGGAGCTGTGGTACCCATTGCTCCGCCTGAAGGAGGCGGGGGCCGAGATCTTCGTGGTGGGCACTGGGAGCAGCGATACCTACGTTGGCAAGCACGGGGTTCCAGTGAAGGTGGATGCCGAGGCGGACACCGTCGGCGCTGCCCAGTTCGACGCTGTGATCGTACCAGGGGGCTGGGCGCCGGACCGGCTCCGGCGGTATCCGTCGGTGCTAAGGCTGGTGAAGGAGGCCGACGAGCAGGGAAAGGTGATCGGCAGCATCTGCCACGGGCCATCGGTGCTGATCTCCGCCCAGATCCTCAAGGGCAGGACGATAACCTGCGTGAAGGCGATCAAGGATGACGTGATCAACGCCGGTGCCAACTACGTGGACAAAGAGGTGGTGCGGGACGGGAACCTGGTGACCTCTCGGACCCCTGATGACCTTCCGGCATGGGGCGCCGCCCTGGTGGCGGCCATCGCCGAGGGGCCCGCACGGGCCTGATCCCCAACCCTCGCCTGAGAGCGCTGATGTTTGGGACGCCGGCGGTTCCGCCGGCGTCCCCGCACAAGGTGCTCGCCAGCAACGCTCGTGCCAACAGGAGGTCTCTGATTGGAAACCAAGAGGAAGCTCTCCCTTGCGGACCTACCGGAGTGGAAGCAGCAAGGCCGGAAGATCAGAATGATCACCGCGTACGACTATCCAACGGCGGTTCTGGTGGATCAGAGCCCCATCGACATGGTGCTGGTCGGTGACTCATTGGGAATGGTGGTACTGGGATATGAGAGCACGGTTCCCGTCACCATGGAGGAGATGATCCACCACACCAGAGCTGTCGTGCGGGGGGCGAAGAACACATTCGTCGTGGCGGATCTCCCTTTCATGTCGTATCAGGTGAGTGTTGCTCAGGCCGTGGAGAATGCAGGGCGGCTGGTGAAGGAGGGAGGGGCCGACGCCGTGAAGCTGGAGGGCGGGGCGGACATGGCCGACACCGTTCGCGCCATCGTCAGGGCTGGGATCCCGGTGATGGGGCACCTGGGCCTCACCCCCCAGACGGCGACCATGCTGGGCGGCTTGAAGGTACAGGCCCGGGATGCTGCCGCCGCCCGGGGCCTTGTGGCGGATGCCAAGGCACTGGAAGAGGCTGGGGTCTTCTCCATGGTGCTGGAGGCGATCCCATCGCAGCTGGCGGATGTGGTCACCAGGGAGGTCTCCATCCCGACCATCGGCATAGGGGCTGGCCCGCATTGCGACGGTCAGGTGCTGGTGCTGCACGACGCCCTGGGGCTTTTTCAGCGCTTCGTCCCCAGGTTCGTGAAGAGGTACGCGGAGCTGGGCAAGGAGGTCGCCTCCGCGCTGGAGCAGTACTGCCGCGAGGTGGCCGACGGTACCTTCCCGGCGGCCGAACACAGCTTCTCCATGAAGCAGGACGAGCTGGAGAAGCTCTTGAAGGGGTAGGGTCCGTTGAAGGTTCTGGTGGTCGGGCCGGGGGCGATGGGCAGCCTGTTCGCCGGGATGCTGGCGCTAGGGGGGCACGAGGTATGGCTCCTGGGACGGCGTATGGAGGTGGTGGACCACATCCGGCGGCAGGGCGTCACCATACTCCGGGGCGAAGGGCGAGAGAACGTCCCGGTGAGTGCCACCACCGACGCCCGGGATGTGGGGCCGGTCGATCTGGTTATGGTGTGTGTCAAGGCCTACGATACCGAGCGCGCCTGCGTGGACGCCCTTCCTGCGGTAGGGTCCTCCACCACCCTGCTGACCCTGCAGAACGGGCTGGGAAACGTGGAGACCATCGCTTCGGTGGTCGGAAGGGAGAGGGTGCTGGCCGGAGTGACATCCCACGGTGCGACCCTTCTGGGGCCGGGACTGGTGCGGCACGCTGGCGCGGGAGAGACCGCGATAGGCGAGCTGGACGGGGCCGAGACGGAGAGGGTTCGGGGGGTCGCGGACGCTCTCCGGCAGGCGGGGATCCAGGTGGAGATCTCACCCCGAGTGGACTCGCTCATCTGGGGCAAGCTGGTGGTCAACGCGGCCATCAACCCCATCACCGCGCTTCTGAAGGTGCCTAACGGCGGGCTCCTGGCTAGCGAGGATGCTCGCGAGCTGATGGCGGCGGTGGCTCTGGAGGCCGCGGGGGTAGCTCGAGCGCGGGGTGTCCCACTGCCCTATGCCGATCCGGTCGGACGGGTCGAGGCCGTGTGCCGACAGACGGCGCCCAACAGGTCCTCCATGCTGCAGGACGTGGACCGTGGCATCCGTACCGAGATCGACTTCATCGATGGCGCCCTGGCTCGCGAGGGCGAGCGGCTGGGGGTTCCGACGCCGCTTTGCTGGGCGCTGACCCATCTGGTGCGGGCGCTGACCACCAGCCCTGCCGAATAGCCGCCGGACCTCGTCCGGCTCTCCGATTGGAGGCTTCGAGATTGGAATACATCGTCCCCGCCGTCCTGTTCACCGTTGGGCTGGTGGCTTTTCTGCTCGCCAGCAGCTCTTCGATCTGGCGCGGCTTGGGCCGCTCACGGGGCAAGCTGTCGACGAGGGGGGGTGCGGTTCGCCTCGACCAGCTCGGGCGGGCCACCGAGGAAGACCAATCCTCCCACCTACCGAATGAGGGGTCACGATGAGGCCAGCCAGGACTCCGTAGCCGCCAGTAGCCGTCTACTCTCCTGCAGCGCCTCCCGAACCCGGTTCGGGGCCGTCCCGCCGGGGACGTCGCGCGCCCTTACCGAGCTATCCACGTTGACGGAATAGATGTCGTTGGCGAACGCGGGCGAGAACCGCTGGAGCTCCTCGAGGGGGAGATCTGTGATGTCGCATCCCAGGTCTAGGCATCGTCGGACCACCTGCCCGACCACCTCGTGGGCCTGGCGGAAGGGCAGCCCCTTGCGGACGAGATAGTCGGCCACATCCGTAGCGGTGGAGAAGCCCCCTCCCGCGGCCTGCCGCATTCGATCCTCCCTGAAGCGCGCCGTGGCCAGCATGCCGGCGAACATCTTCAGCGAGGAGGAGACCGTGTCCACGGCGTCGAAGAGCTGCTCCTTGTCCTCCTGAAGGTCCTTGTTGTAGGTCAGCGGAAGGCCCTTCAGGTCGGTCAGAAGGGCCAGCAGCCCGCCGTACACCCTCCCCGTCTTTCCGCGTATCAGCTCGGCCACGTCCGGGTTCTTCTTCTGGGGCATGATGCTGCTGCCGGTGGAGTATCCCTCGTCCAGCACCAGGAAGCCGAACTCCTCCGTGGACCAGAGGATCACCTCCTCGGCAAATCTCGAGAGATGGGCCATTATCAGGCTAAGGGCCGAGAGCTGCTCAACCATGAAATCCCTGTCAGAGACCGCGTCCATGCTGTTGCGGCTGATGGACGCGAAGCCCAGCCTCTCCGCAACGAACTGCCTGTCAATGGGATAGGGCACCCCGGCCAGGGCACCGGAGCCCAGGGGCATCACGTTGGTCCGCCGGAGGCAGTCCTGCAGCCTCTCCACATCTCTCTGGAACATCTCGAAATAGGCCAGCAGGTGGTGGGAAAGAAGGACGGGTTGGGCCCTCTGGAGATGGGTGTATCCCGGCATCACCGTCTCCAGGTGCTCCTCCGCCCTATCCAGCAGAACGCGCTGCAGGGAAGCCAGGTTGGAGACTATCTCTTTGATGCTGGACCGGGCGAACATGCGTGAGTCCAACGCCACCTGGTCGTTTCGGCTGCGGGCCGTGTGGAGCTTCCCAGCCACGTCGCCCACCAGCTCTCTGAGGCGACTCTCCACGAGGGAATGGATGTCCTCCCACCTCAGGTCGGGCTCCAGAGCCCCCGTCTGGATCTCCTCCAGGATCCGGCCAAGTCCATCCACCAGGGTTCGGGCCTCCTCCTCGGTGAGGATCCCCTGCTTGGCCAGCATGGTAGCGTGCGCGATGCTCCCCTCGATGTCCTCCCTGAAGAGACGCCGATCAACGGTTATGGAGGCCCCGAAGGCGTGCACCTCCGGGGCCATCTCCTTCTCGAACCGGCCACCCCACAGCCTGTCCTTGGTTCCGCTCATTCCATCCCCCTGAAGGTTGTTCGTGCGAGTGGCCACTCCTACTCGCTACTCCTCCTCCTTGAGCTCGGGGGCCGTCAACCGCAGGATCTCATCGGATGACTGTCCGATCCACTGCACTCGGGACTGGGTGCGGAGCGGCAGACCCCAGAGCTGTATGAAGCCCACGGCCGCGGAGTGATCGAATGCGTCGCCTCGATCATAGGTTGCGAGGGAGACATCGTACAGTGCCTTGGGGGATTGTCGGCCTGTGACCCGTGCGACACCCTTGAGCATCTTCACCCTAATGGTTCCGGTGACGTGCCGCTGGGAGCTGGCTACGTAGGCGGCCAGGTCCTGGTGCAGCGCGGAGAACCAGAGACCGTTGTACACCATGTCGGCGAACTCGGCGGCCACCTTCGCCTTGAACCGGGACTGCTCCTTGGTCAGGGTCATCTTCTCCAGCTCGGAATGGGCCAGGTGCAGCACGGTGGCAGCCGGCGCCTCGTACACCTCGCGGGACTTGATGCCCACCAGACGGTTCTCGATGGTGTCTATGCGCCCCACCCCGTGCCGGCCGGCAAGCTCGTTCAGGCGGCCGATCAGCTCCACCCCGTCCATCTCCTCGCCGTTCAGGGCCACCGGCACGCCGCGGCGGAACTCGATGTCCACGTAGGCGGGCTCATCCGGTGCCCTTCGCGGGTCGACGGTCCACAGGAAGGCGTCCTCAGGCGGTTCGATCCAGGCGTCCTCCAGGATGCCTGCCTCGATGCTTCGGCCCCACAGGTTCACGTCGATGCTATATGGGCTGGCGGCGGTGACTGGGATGGGAATGCCGTTCTTCTCCGCGTATTCGATCTCCTCATCCCTCGTCATCCGCCATTCCCTTACAGGGGCGATGATCTTGATGTCCGGTGCCAGGGCGGCCACGGAGACGTCGAAGCGCACCTGGTCGTTGCCCTTGCCAGTGGAGCCGTGGGCGATGGCTATCGCCCCTTCCTCGCGGGCCACATCTACCATGATCTTGGAGATCAGCGGGCGGGCGAGAGCCGTGGCCAGCGGGTAGGTCCCCTCATAGATGGCCCCCGCCTGAAGGGCCGGGAAGACGAAGTACTTGACGAACAGCTCCTTGGCGTCGACCACAAGCGCCTTGGCGGCGCCGATCCGCAGCGCCTTCTCGCGGATGGCCTCGAGATTGCGCTCGCTGCCGACGTCGACCGTGACGGCGATGACCTCCATGTTGTACTTCTCCTGCAGCCAGCGAATGGCCACGGAGGTGTCGAGGCCGCCCGAATAGGCTAAGACTACCTTGTCCATTTCGAATCTCCAGTCTCAGTTGGTGCGAATGGGCATCTGGGGCCGTGGAGCGCGCTGCGGCCACCACGATCGGGTGGTACCAAAAGCTTCAGCGGCAGTGGTCTACAGTTTACCCCATCGGCGCGTTCGGCGCACCGGTGGCCCTATCTCAGGGACGATGGCAGTATCTTGAGCTGCATGCGGTACTTGGCAACGGTCCTGCGGGCCACATGGATGCCCCGCTGGGCGAGCCTTTGGGCGATCTCTGCATCGGTCAGAGGGGCCTTCTCGTTCTCGATCAGCTCCTCAATGACGTCCTTGATGCTCAGCGACGCCGTGAAGAAGTTGCTGAAGGGGATGACCTCACCGTTGGGCAGCATGACGAACTTGGATGCCGTGGCCCTGCTCACCGTAGACTCATGGATGCCCAGCTTGCCGGCCACCGCAGCGCGGGTCAGCGGCTTCAGGTAGCGGACACCCTTCGACAAGAAGTCGCGCTGGCACTCCACCAGGCAGGTGGTGATGCGATGGATCGTCTGGCGCCGCTGGTTGATGTTGGCGATGAACAGCTTGGCCCTCGCCACGTACTGCTGTATGTGTCGCTTCTCGTCCTCCGAGTAGCGATCGCCGTCGCGCTCCAGATCCGCGCTGATCTGGGAGTAGACAGGGGACACTCTCAGGAGGAACCGCTTCGACTCGACGACCTCCACATCGAACTCCCCGTCTCGCTCGGTGATGATCACATCTGGGAGCACGTAGGAGGATCGGGTCTCCCTCCCGTCCTGCTGCCCACCTGAGGTCGAGTAGAACTCGTGGGCGGGGTGGGGGTTCAGCTCGCGCTTTATGAACTCCCACACGTCGCTCACCACCTCGGAGGAGATGCGCAGGTCCTGCGCGATCTTGCTGAACTTGTGCTCGCCCAGCTCGGTGAGGTGGGTGCTGATGATCTCCTTGGCGAAGGGCTGGTGGATGCCCAGTGTCTCCAGATACTCGAGCTGGATGAGGAGACACTCGCGCAGGTTGCGCGCCCCGATGCCCGGCGGCTCCAGGGACTGGAGGAGTTTCAGCACCAGATCCACCTCGTACTCCTCGACGCCGCATTCGTAGGCGGCCTCCTCGATGGTGCACGAGAGGTAACCCTTCTCGTCCAGGTTGCCCACCAGGTACTCGGCCACGTGCATCAGCTCCGGCTGCACCACCGCCCGCAGCTCGGTCAGCAGCCGTTCCGGGAGGCTGACCTCGGCAGCGACCTGGGTGATGGGGTCGAACTCCTCCTCACTGGAGCGGAGGCTCTGGCTGTAGTAGGGCTCGTCGTTAGCGTCCGGTCCGTCGAGAAGCTGGTTTTCTGGCTTCTGGCGTCGGATGCACACGGGGCATATGCTGCCCTGAAGCTGGCTGCCGCAGGTGGGGCAGGTGGGAACATCGATAAGCTCCAGGGCCGGGTTCTCATCCAGCTCGGCAGCTATGGCCTGCTGTAGCTCCATGGAAGAGAGCTGGAGGATGTGGTTCGCCGCGACCAGCCTCGGCGAGACCTTCATTGTCTGCTGCGGAAGCTGTTCTTGGATTGCGTCCAGATCCATGTCCATAAGGAGCGTTCCCCCTATTGCACGCCGCAAGCGAATTATACTGGCAGTCGTCCACCTGATCCAGCTTCGACCTCAACGGCCCCCCGCTTCCATCCTGCCGGAGGAGAGGCTTCGTCCTCGCCAAGCATCCACGGGAGCGTTCCCATCCCGCTCACAGGGGCAGGGTGAACACCAGTCTGACCAACTGCTCCTCGGGCTGCTCGATCCACATTTTGCCCCCATGGGCCTCTATGTAGTTCCTGCAAATGTACAGACCGAGGCCGTCGCGGCCCAGCTGCGTGGGCAACCCCTGCTCGGCCAGCTTCCCTGGCCCCCTCAGTGCGCGGACCATTCTCTCCATCTGGTGCTGGGTGGCTCGATACTCCACCCTAACGGTCACCTCGTCGTCGCCTGCCTGGGCGGCCACGAGCATAGTGCCCGACGGGATCGACTGTGCCAGCGCGTCCAGCAGAAGCCGCTCCAACACCCGGTCCAGCCGGTCGGGGTCCACTCGGACCACCGGCAGCCGGTCCGGCACGGAGGTCACCAGCGTACGCTCCGGTGCCACGGAGCGGACTCGCGCGATAGCCCGAGCCAGGAGCCGGTTGAGGAGGGCGGGTCTCCGACGCATTTGCAGCAGCCCGGTCTCCATCCTGGAGAGCTCCACGATGTCCCTCACTATCATGGCCAACCTATCCGCCTCGGTGGCGATGGTGCCCGCGTACCTGTGCACGGTGTCGGGCGACGGCTCCTTCTCTCTGTGAAGCAGCTGGGCGAACCCCTTTATGGATGTGAGCGGGGTCCGAAGCTCGTGTGATAGGGTGGATCCGTAGTCCGCGCGGTGGAGCGCAAACTGTCTCAGCTTGGCGTCCACGTCCTTCTGCGCTTCCCACAGGAGTGAGTTCTCCAGCGCCAGCGCCGTCTGGCTCAGCAGCGATGATAGAAGCTCCATCTCCATATGAGAGGCCTCGCGCGGGCCGCTCGGACATCGGGCCACCAGCACACCCAGCCATCGGCCCCTCCGCGTAAGCGGAATAGCCATGTATTCGCTGCCCGCCTCCCGGACAGATGGCCTTTCCGCCTTGGTCCTTCCGCAGTGCGATCGCACGCAGCTGTCGGCGATCCGTCGGGCCGTGGATTGCGGTCCGTCCCCTCCCGAGGCCAGGGGCTGAAGATGGCTGGACAGAAGTGAGACCCCCTGCCCTCCTTCCTGCAGTCGAAAGACCCAGGCCGCCTCGGCACCCAGCAGCTCGCAGATCCGACGCGCCAGCAGGCGGGCGATCTGAAGCAGCTCCTGAGCTGGGTCGATCCCACTGTCCATGTCGAAAAGCGGATGGATGGGTTGTGCTGCCTCCGTGTCGAACTCTTCAGTTGCCGCAGCTGAGACATGACCTGCATGGGTGCCGGACCCTCTTGCCTCGACGTGCCGGGATGCTCTGGAGGGTGGATCCGGCGAGGATCCAGGGAGTATGTTGCCGACCAGCGCCTGCGCCACCAGGAGCCCACCGGCGGCCGTGCCGAGCCGAAGGAGGTCGGTTGCCAGGGGTCTGTCGGCTAGGATGAGGATCGCCAGGGGAAGGACTGAGCCGCCCGCCAGCGAGAGTGCGGGGCTCGCCTCCGGTCCCCTCTGGACCAGATCCAAGACGAAGCGCAATCGAAGAGCGACGCGTTGCTTCAGGTCAGAGTGCAAGGATGATCCTCAACTGGCAGGCCGACATTGGGTGACCCCCGATCGGGAACAGAGAGCCGACGCGTCCTCTAGGGCAAGAGCCGTGCCAGTGATCAGCTCGGTGCCTCTACAGCCCCTCAATGAGCAGCTCTTCCTGCACCTCTTCCACGCCTGGAACCTGCGAGGCCACGCTCTCGACGAGGTCGGCATCCTCGAGCGAGGGTACGGTGCCGCGCAGTATGACGGTGCCATCCTGCACCTCTACGTCCACCGCTAGATCGGTGGTGGCCGAGTCGGAGTGGAGCGCAGCCAGCACGGCTTCCCTCAGCTCGTCGTCGCCGCGTGGAGTGCCCGGCAGCTGGGCAACCGCCGCCTCCTCGTCGGCCATCTCGGCGAAGCCGTTCAGCATCTCTATCCCGTCGGTGCTACGGTCCGACTTTACCACCGGGTCGATGGGGGGTGTGTAGGGCTCCGCTTCCGATACGGATTCCAGGTAGTCGGGGGTGCCCACCTCCGAGGTGAAATCTGGGGAGAGGTCCACCCCCTCGATGGAGCTGTGGACCGATGCCCCGAACCTCTCCACCAGGAGATCGTTGGTAATCGTCCTGACCCCTGGAATGTCGCGCACCGCGTCCTCGAGCCGGTATGCGTCCTCGTCCGAAGAGACGATCCCCTCGAGGATCACGTTCCCGTCTTCTACCTGGCACGACACCGCGGCGTTCTCATCAATATCTGCCGCTGCTCGCAGCACCAGCTCTCTTATCCGCTCGTCGTCCCCGGCCATTCGGGTGTCCTCCTCAAGCAGGCGGACTCCGGTGTCCTCTCGTGCCGCACAGTCCGGTTGGCTTGCCACTGCCTGTGCTCGGAGCTGCCCGGAGATTGTCGCCAATGGGGCGAGGGCGAAGCAATATGCGTGCCAGTGCGGGCCCACCTGGTTCTGGTTGGTGGTCCGCATATTGCTGAATTCATGACGGCGCGGGATGTGGACGAAAGGCCGATTGGCACTTGACGAGGAGGGACGGATGGAGCCGATATCCACGGGGGTTGGCGGTCTGGACCGCGTGCTCCACGGGGGGCTGAGGCCCCTCGCACTCCACATCGTGGGGGGGCTGCCCGGAACGGGGAAGACGACGCTGGCCCAGCAGATCAGCTACCATCATGCGAGCCAGGGCGGCAGAGTGCTCTACCTGGTGGCGCTTTCTGAGACGGCTGAGAGGCTGGTGGGCCATGCCCGTGGGTTCACCTTCTTTGATCCCACCATGGTAGCTCACCGCATCTACTACATAAGCGTCTACTCCAAGCTGGAGGAGGGCGGCCTTCCCGCCGTATTGGATGAGGTTCGCCTCCTGTCGCTGGAGCATAAGGCGTCCCTCGTGGTCATCGATGGTATTTCGACGCTCAAGGCTGCGGCACCCACCCCCTTGGACTTTCGCCGATTCGTATTCGACCTGAACGCCCAGATGAGATCCCTGGGCGCTACTGCCCTGGTGCTGGGTCCATGGGTCGAATGGGAGGCCTCGGATCCGGAGTTCGCGGTGGCGGAGGGGATACTCACCCTTGCCCTGGAGCCCGGGGACCACGCGGCCCACAGACACCTGGAGGTGCTGAAGCTCCGCGGCTCGGACCACCTGGCCGGGCGCCACGCCCTGACGATAACCCGCGAGGGAGTGACGGTCTATCCCAGACTGGAGGCCGCGCTAAGCTCCGAGGGGATCGCCGAGCCGCCGGGACAGTGGACGCGAGTGGGGACCGGAAGCCCAGGACTGGACCAAATGCTCCGGGGCGGCCTTCCCTCGGGGTCGGTGACGTTGGTGGCAGGGGTCCCGGGAGCGGGGCGGACGATCCTAGGGCTGGGGTTCCTCACGGAAGGTGCCGGCCATGGCGAGAGGGGGGTGTACCTGGGTATGGACGAGGCGCCATCGCGGCTGATCGCCAAGGCGGAGGCCCTGGGGCTCGATCTGGGGACGATGGTGGACCAGGGTGTTCTGCAGCTGCGGTGGATGCCTCCCCTGGAGGTGATCCCGGACCGGGTGGCCTGGGAGACCCTCGACCTGGTGGACAAGATGGGGGCGCAGAGGCTGGTCATCGACGGGCTGGACCGGGTGATGGGGGGGCTCTCCGGAACTTCACGCGGTCAGCCTTTCATCGCTGCCCTCGCGGCCGCGCTGCGAGCGAGGAACGTCACCGCGGTCCTGACCCATGAGCTGCCACGCCTGGCAGGCATCGGCACAGACGGCAGCTTCTTCGACCAGCTCGGCGCCTCCATGGACAACATCCTGATCCTGCAGTACGTGGAGCTCAGGTCCGAGCTCCACAGGCTCATCTCCATCCTCAAGGTACGGGAGAGCGACTTCGATCCCTCCATCCGAGAGTTCACCATCGCTGATGGTGGGATCCATGTGGCCAACACCTTCGGAAGCGCCGAGGCTGTGCTGACGGGCATCGGTCACTGGCGGGGGAGGCGTGCCCAATGAGTGGCAATGGTACCGACAAGAAGATCCTCGTGGCGGACGACGAGGAATCGATAACTGAGCTGGTGGCCTTTGCCCTGGAGCTCGAGGGTTATCAGGTCATTCAGGCCCCGGACGGGCCGGAGGCCCTCCGCCTCGCGAGGGAGGAGCACCCAGACCTGGCCATGGTAGACGTGATGATGCCGGGTCTGGACGGCCGGGAGGTGTCGCGGAGGATAAAGGAGGATCCCACCACATCCAACATTCCCGTGCTGCTTTTCAGCGCCGCGCCGAACCCCGATCTGTCGGAGGCGAAGGCGGATGGCTTCATGCCCAAACCCTTCGACATCAACCAGCTGGTGGATACGGTGAGGCGGTACATAGCGAGGTAGAGGGCCTTATGGCCGTGCGTGGTCGCCGACCTCTCCCCTGAGGGTCTCCACCGCGTGGGGCAGTGCCGCTTTGATCACCTCGAGGCACTCTTCCACAGCCCTCGGGCTGCCAGGCAGGTTCACCACCAGAGTCCGGCCTCGCACGCCGGCCACCATGCGAGACAGCATGGCGTTCGGTGTCTTCTTCAGGCTCTCCGCTCGCATAGCCTCGGGGATCCCTGGGACCTCGTAATCGATGACCTCCAGCGTGGCCGTTGGCGTCACGTCTCGCGGGGCGAGGCCTGTTCCGCCCGTGGTGAGCACCACGTCCACGCCCAGGCTGTCGGCCCACTGAACTATCTTCTCCTGGATCCTGGGCTTCTCGTCGGGGACTATCTCGTAGGCTGCAACCTTCCCGCCTAGCTCGGAGACCACTCGCTGGATGACGGGACCGCCCCTGTCCTCCCTCTCCCCCCGCGAACCCTTGTCGCTCACGGTGAGAATGGCGTAGGTATGCCGGCTCATGGCACCTCACCCCCTTGTGAACTCACCGCTCTTCCCACCCGACTTGTGCAGCAGCATGATGCCGGTGATCTCCATGCCGCGATCCACGGCCTTGCACATGTCGTACACGGTGAGAGCGGCCACGGAGACCGCTGTCAAGGCCTCCATCTCGACCCCTGTCCTTCCCGCCAGCCGCACTGTAGCGGTGATCTCCACCGACGGATCCTCTCGGTTCAGGCCAAACCTCATCTCGACCCCGGTTATGGGCAGAGGGTGGCACATGGGTATGAGATCCGGGGTGCGTTTGGCCGCCATGATCCCGGCCACCTGGGCGACGGCCAGGACATCACCCTTGGCCGCGCGTCCCTCCTCGATCATGCGGAGGGTGGACAGCTGCATCCTTACCAGGGCGCGTGCCGTGGCCTCTCGCACAGTCTCGCTCTTGCCGGTAACGTCCACCATTCGGGCTCGCCCGTCCGCGTCGAAATGGGTTAGCTCGCTCAACTGCTCCTCCATGCCAGCTCCTCTCTTCGGAGACCCGCTCCTCGTTGGGAAGGGAGCTGGCCTGCCCCGATCCGGCAATCGACTCGGGCCTGCTCCGGTTCCTACTCGACCTCCGGCAGGTCGATCAGCTGCACTGTCGCCCTTTCCCCGGGCTGCATCCGGGACACCGTCTCGGGCACCACCAGCAGCGCGTTGGCCCTCACCATGGTTCTGAGGATCCCGGACCCCTGAGCCCCTGCGGGCCGAACCCGCCACTCCCCGTTCTGCTTGGTGGCGACGGCCCGAAGGAAGTTGCGCACACCTGGTCGGTTCTTGACTGCCTCCTCCAGGATAGCCTGAACCTGGCGGCGCCGCAGCTTGGAGTGCCCGGCCATCTTGAGGATGGCCGGTCGAACGAACTGCTCGAAGGCCACCATGGACGCCGAGGGGTTCCCCGGAAGGCCGAACATGGGCTTGTCCTGGATCCGGCCGAAGGTGACTGGGGAGCCTGGGCGCATCTTGACCTTCCAGAAGAGGATCTCGCCTACACGGCCGAGCACCGTCTTCACCACATCGTAGTCTCCTACGGAGACCCCGCCCGAGGTGAGCAGCATGTCGGCCTCGGCCATACCGCGCCGGATCTTGGATTCCAGCTCGTCTGCGGTATCTCGAGCCACGCCCAGAAGGATCGGCTCGCCACCGCATGCCTTCACCTGGGCCGAGATGCTGTAGAGGTTGCTGTTTCGGATCTTGCCGGGCGCCACCGGCTCGTCTGGTGCGACCAGCTCGTCGCCGGTGGTCAGGACGGCGACTCTTGGCTTGCGGACCACCAACGCCTGGACCCTGCCTAGTGTAGCCAGCATGCCAACCTCGGCAGGCCTGATTACGGTCCCTTGCCTCAGGATCACCTCTCCCCTGGCTACGTCCTCGCCTGCTCTCCGGATGTCATCTCCAGGGCGGACGGGGTTGCTCACGAGGATGGTGTCATCCAGCCTCCTGACGTCCTCCGTCCTCACCACGGCATCGGCGCCGGGTGGCAGTGGAGCGCCGGTCATGATCCTCACAGCCTCCCCCGGGCGCAACATCCCCCGCGGAAGGTACCCCGCGGGGAGATCGGCCGTCACCCGCAGGGCAACCGGCTCGTCCGGCGAGGCGGCGCTGGTGTCGGAGGCCAGGACGGCATATCCGTCCATGGCGGAGTTGTCGAAGGGTGGGATATCCATGTCCGCGGCGACGTCCTCGGCGAGGACGGCACCCAGACATTCGAGCAAGGGGCGCGACTCCCCATCGAGGGCTGACACCGATCCCAGCACGATGTCGAGGGCTTGCTCTACGCCCACGTCCAACAGCATGGCTCAGACTCCGGGAAGAACTTCGCAGCGCGGCGGGCTGCAATTAAGAAAGTATACATCGGGGTCTCCAGGTTGACAAAAGGGCGTCCGATAGTACAATTCCAGCGAAAGGCCGAGGGACAGGACGTTGGGTTTGAAGGTCAAACCCTTGTCTGGTTTTCCCAGCACTCGATCCCGGCTCGATGGTGAGTCGCTACCTTGACCAAGACCTGCTATTTCCTCCGGTTGGGCCTCGTCGATTACGGCGAGGCGTTTCGATTGCAGCGATCCATCGCCGCCGCGCGGGAGCGTGGGCTTCTGCCCGATCTGCTGGTAACCCTCCAGCACCCACCGGTGGTGACCCTCGGCCGCCGAGCGAACAGGCTGAACATCCTGGCCCCCGATGAGCAGCTGCTTCGCGAGGGAATAACGGTACACCAGAGCAGCCGCGGGGGGGATGTCACCTATCACGGCCCGGGACAGCTGGTTGGCTACCCGATACTCGCGCTCCGTGGGCTTGGCATGGGCGCCTCCAGGTATGTCCACACCCTGGAGCAGGTGATAATGGACGTGCTGGGAGACCTGGGCATCGAGTCGCAACAGGACCCCGGCTACGTGGGGGTGTGGGTGGGCGACGAGAAGATCGCCGCCATCGGTGTGGCCATATCGGGCGGGATCACCACCCACGGTTTCGCACTGAATGTAGATCCCAACCTCTCGCACTTCGGATTGATCAACCCTTGTGGGATCACCGACAGAGGGGTGACCTCGATCTCCCGGCTTCTCGGCAGGCAGATCGAGGTTCCCGAGGTCGTACCATTGATCGAGAAGCACTTCGGCCGTCGGTTCGGTCTTAGCATGGCGGCCTGTCCTCCGCACGAGCTGGCCCGTGCGGGGATAGAGCTGCCGCTCGACCCTGGATCGGCAGTGCTCTAGGGCCGGCCTGGTTCGGCACCTATCCAGCGGCGGGCGGACAGAGATCCTCGCAGCAGGAGGGCTTGCCGTTGGTTGGCCTGCGGATAGAGCCAAGGGTGCCTGTGCGCTGCTGCAGGCACCTGATCACGAAGCTGAAAGGTGGTTGATCGATGCAGCCTACACCAGTCGACCTGGCCCTGTTTGCGATCTTTCTCGTGGTGCTGGTCGCTCCCTTCAAGATCAAGCTGGTTGAAGAGAACCTCGAGGGGTTCCTCTTCGTGATGGGAGCCCTGGCCGTGACCGTCACGGCCAAGTGGGAGCTGGAGCTGATAAAGACGGCGGCCGAGGAGCCCATAATGAAGGGGATAGTCCCGGCGGTCTTCTTCGCAGGCCTGCTCTTTTACTACGGCAAGGGATCCCTGAGCAGGGCCATGTATAGTATCTTGAAGACGGTGCCCATGAGTGTGGTGGTCTTCACCATCATCGTGGCCTTGGGTCTCCTCTCCAGTGTCATAACGGCCATCATGGCTTCACTGCTGCTGGTGGAATTCATCAACCTGATGCCGCTGGAGCGCAAGGACAAGATCAATTTGGTCATTATTTCATGCTTCTCCATTGGTCTCGGCGCGGTCCTCACTCCGCTGGGCGAGCCGCTGTCTACCATAGCAGTGGTGAAGCTGTCCGGGCCCCCCTACTATGCGGGCTTCTGGTACCTTTTCGACCAGCTGGGGCTGCTGATCGTCCCCGGCGTCGTGGCATGCGGGCTGTTCGGCGTCTTCTACGTTGGTAGGAAAGCCGATCTGAACGCGGCCAAGCTGGAGATCGAGACAGAGGAGGGCGGCCTTCGAGAGGTGTTCACCAGGGCGGGGAAGGTCTACGCCTTCGTCGCTGCATTGTTCCTCCTGGGTGCTGGGATGGAGGTCATCATAAACAAATACTTCATCCAGGTGCCTTCGCAGGTGCTGTTCTGGCTCAACATGGTCTCGGCTATCCTCGACAACGCCACTCTCACCGCTGCCGAGATCGGGCCTGCCATGTCTCAGGTCCAGATCAACGCGGCGCTGATGGGCTTGCTCATTTCGGGCGGCATGCTGATCCCGGGCAACATCCCCAACATCATATCGGCGGGCAAGTTGGGGATCACCAGCAGCGAGTGGGCGAAGCTGGGGGTGCCCATGGGGCTGGTCCTGAACCTCATCTACTTCGTGGTGGTATTCATGCTCGGCTTCAGCCCGCGCGTCGGGCTGTAGATCGCTTTCTGGTTGACTGCACCCTTTTCTGGCAGTAAGCTGTTATTGCTGGCCTTGTGTGAGCACAGTGACCGGCTCCAGAAAGGGGGAACCGATGAGGATACTGCTCGTACAGCCCGACTCGAACAAGACCTGCATAGGCTTCAAGAGGCTTGCCCGCCCGGAGCCGCTGGCCCTGGAGACGGTGGCCGGCACGGTCCCGGACCATGATGTGCGCATCCTGGATATGCGGTGCGACCCCGATCTGGAGGGAGCGCTCCTCGACTTCCAGCCGGACATGGTGGGCACCACTGGCTACACGGCGGAGGTCCCTCACGCCCAGGAGATCTGCCGGACTGTCAGAAGGGTCATGCCCGATGCCAAGGTCGTGGTCGGCGGGCACCATGTCTCCATGAGCCCCTCAGAGTTCGATAGCGACGATGTGGACTACATCGTCTTCGGCGAAGCCGAACTGACCTTCCCTCACCTGGTGCAGACCGTGGAGTCAGGCGGCGACCTGGCCGTGGTCCCCGGCATAGGATACAGGGATGGCGGCAGACTCAGGGTCAACCCGGATCGTCCTCCCCTCAAGGATCTGGACAAGGTTCCATGGCCACGGCGCGACCTGGTGGCGCACTACCGGCAGGACTACTTCTTCCGCTTTTGGGATAACGTCTACAGCATCGAGACTACCCGGGGATGCCCATTCCGTTGCAACTTCTGCTCGGTTTGGCGCTTCTTTGGCGGCAAGGTACGTTTCAAGTCGCCGGAGCGAGTGGTTGCGGAGATGGAGGCGCTCCCCGAGGACTGCGAGTACTTCTGCATCGTGGACGACAACTTCCTGGCCTCGATGCCTCGAACGAGGCGGATAGTCCAGCTCATGCAGGAGCGAGGGATCAAGAAGAAGTTCTGGATCCAGGGGCGGGCCGACGCGATGGTAAAGGATCCGGAGGGGATTGCCATGGCGGCCCGGGCCGGGCTCTCCACCGTTCTCATGGGGCTCGAGGCCTACAGGGAGGAGGAGCTGGAGCACTTCAACAAGGGCAAGCACGCCTCGGTGGCAGTGAACGATCAGGCCATCGAGATCATGCATGCCAACGGGATCGACATCTGGGGAGCCTTCCTGGTGGACCCCAACTGGGAGGAGCGCGATTTCGAGGGGCTCATCGAGTATGTGAGGCGGAAGAGGATCCAGTTCCTCCAGTTCACGATTTTGACTCCACTGCCGGGCACGCAGCTCTACGAGGAGACGAAGCACCTGATAAAGGGCGGATGGGAGAAGTTCGACTTCTTCCACAGCGTGCTGCCGACCAAGCTGCCCCCGGAGAAGTTCTACGAGCAGATGGCGAACCTGTACCGCGAGACGGTGATGAGCTTCTCCCAGATGAAGGAGATGATAAGACAGGGCAGGATCCCCAGGAGAGGGCTGCAGCGGGCGAAAGCGATGCTGGCGCAGGTGACCGATCCCGCCTCGTACCTGGACAACATCCAGGACGACCTGCGGGAGCGGATCCAGGCCAAGCTGGGCGAGCTGCAGTCCTCCGTGGAGCGGCTGCAGGCCGACGTGGAAGGGGTGCAGATAGAGCTGAGTGCCCGGCTGCAGCTCCACCTGGATGAGGCCAGGCAGCTCATCGAGCAGCTGCAGGGTGATGTCTGGGCCCTGCACGCCGAGCTGAGCAGTCGGTGGCAGGCGGAGCTGAAGGGGCTGCAGGCCCAGGTGGAGAGCCTGCAGCAGGAGACGGCGCAGAGGCTGCGCTCGCCACTGGAGGGGCTGCAGTCGGAGGTTCGCGAGGCGATGGGGGTCAGGGTGGAGAGACTTCGGGCCGATCTGCAGAGCCTTCGGACTGAGGTCTCGGTCCGTCTGCAGCAGCAGTTGGACATCCTTCAGGGTAGGCAAAGCAACCAACCCATGGTGCCCTGACAGGGGCAGCCAGCGGGCCGCATAGCGGGCGATGGTAGCGAGGGGGCCGGTGAAGACCGGCCCCCTCGCTTCTTGTTCGTGGACCATGAGCAACGCCAGCGGGCCTAGCTGTGGTGGAGCTGGGAGACTCCTCCTAAGAGAGCCTCGCCGGGGAGCTGGCCGCAGCCGGCGTGCGAGTCTTGTGGGGCGGGAACGGACTATGCGGTAGAAGCTTAGCCTGGCTTCACAGCTGGTCTCGCGGCAGGCTGGCGCGGGGGCCGCATGCTGGAATGAGGGCGAGCTTCCCCGCTCGATCGCCCGGGTACTTGGAGGTGTCAGTTGGAGTACATGAACTACATTGGTGGCCGGTGGGTAGGCTCCGTCACGGGCCGAACCTTCGAGAGCAAGGATCCTGCCAACGGCGAGGTGGTGGGGGTGGTCCCTCTCTCCTCGGCGGCGGATGTGGAGATGGCGGTGGAGGCTGCCGCGGAGGCCTTCAGGTCGTGGCGACTGACTACAGCGCCAAGGCGCGGGGAGATCCTGTTCAAGGTGGGGCAGCTCCTGCAAGAGAGGAAGGAACGGCTTGCCGAGTTGGTGACCAGGGAGATGGGCAAGGTCATCGCCGAGGGCAGGGGCGATGTGCAGGAGGCCATCGACATGACCTTCTACATGGCGGGGGAGGGCCGCCGACTGATGGGGCACACCGTTCCGTCGGAGCTGCCGAGCAAGTTCGGGACGTCCATGCGCGACCCGGTAGGAGTGGTGGCGGCCATAACACCTTGGAACTTTCCCATAGCCATACCCACATGGAAGCTGTCAGCTGCCCTGATATGTGGAAACACAGTGGTCCTCAAGCCTGCCAGTGATACCCCCGTTCTGGCGGCGGAGTTGGTGAAGCTGTACGAGGAGGCGGGGCTGCCGCCTGGCGTGCTGAACCTGGTGATCGGCAGCGGAGATGAGGTGGGAGATCCTCTAGTGAACCACCCCAAGGTGGACGTGATCTCCTTTACGGGCTCCACGGACACGGGGAGATCGGTGCTGACCCAGACCGCCAGCCGCATGAAGCGGGTGTCCCTGGAGATGGGAGGGAAGAACGCCATCGTCGTGATGGAGGACGCCGACCTGGACCTGGCAGTGGAGGGGATCATCTGGAGCGCCTTCGGGACCACTGGCCAGCGTTGCACGGCAGCGAGCCGGGTGATCGTCGACCGGGCGGTGGAAGAAGCGCTGACGGATAGACTGGTGGAGCGTGCTGCCCGGCTTCGGCTGGGTCACGGGCTGGACCCGGCGACGGAGATGGGTCCCGTGATCAACGACAGGCAGATGGATAAGATCCACCAATACACGCTGATCGGGGTGCGGGAGGGAGCCAAGCTGCTCACGGGCGGAGAGGTGGCACGGGATGGAGATCTGGCCAGAGGGACCTTCTATCGACCCACGATCTTCTCCGGGGTGCAGCCTGGAATGCGGATTGCGCAAGAGGAGATCTTCGGTCCGGTGCTGGCAATAATCGCTGTGGATGGATTGGAGGAGGCCATCCGGGTCAACAACGACACGCGGTACGGGCTTTCCACATCTATATACACTAGGGACGTCAACAGGGCGTTCACGGCGATGAGGGACATCACTACCGGAGTGGTGTACGTGAATGCGGGGACCATAGGGGCCGAGGTCCAGCTCCCATTCGGTGGGACGCGGGAGACGGGGAACGGACACAGGGAGGCGGCCTGGGCGTCGCTGGACATCTTCACCGAGTGGAAGACGGTGTACGTGGACTACTCCGGGAAGCTGCAGCGGGCTCAGATCGATCTGGTGGAAGGGATGGGTTAGAGGGAGTTGTGGGCGACCCCGACGGGGCTGATCGGGGTTCGCGGAAAGGCGAGCGTTTTGGTACACTATAGCCGAATGAGGCGACGTTGGACCCATAGTGGGTGGTTGCCGGTTACCCCCTGTAGCCCCTCACCTCGCGTCTGCGTTTCCCCTTTCGCTGGCGGCCGCGCTGGCCGTCACAGTCGGCTCAGTCGGAGCCACAGTATTGTTAAGGAGTCTTAGATGCCCATTTCGGAGAGGACCCTGGTGTGCCGCGACTGCGGGCGCTCCTTCGCCTTCACGGTTGAGGAGCAGGAGTTTTTCGCTCAAAAGGGATTCACCAACGACCCAGCACGGTGCCCAGAGTGCCGGGCGGCTCGACGAGCCGAGAGGAACGGTGGAAGTAGAGGGGGATACGGGTCCAGCTTCGGCCGGGAGTCCCGACAGATGTACCCGGCGGTGTGTGCTAGCTGTGGCAAAGAGACCGAGGTTCCGTTCCAGCCCCGGGGTGACAAGCCGGTGTATTGCTCCGACTGCTTCGCTCGACAGCGAGGCAGCGGCTACGGACGGAGTCGATAATGCAGGTAGTAGCGCGCGACGGTGAGTCGATCGAGGAGCTGCTCTCCCGCTTCAAGCGCGGGATGGTTCGGTCTGGCATCATGAGGGAGCTCAAGAAGCACCGGTTCTACGTGGGCCCCTCCGAGCAGCGACGGATGAAGGAAAAGGAAGCTGCGCGCAAGCTGAAGCGACGGCGCCAGAAGGCGGCGGAGCGGCGGCAGAGAGCCGGCGCCCGGGGTCGATAGCACGACCGGGCAAAAAAGTCAGCGGCCAACTTTCAGCCGAGGGCAGGAGACTGAGCGTTGGCCGCTGAACACCTGGGAGAGGCGACCGGTCTGGGATCCGGTCGGAGCCCCGTTGGTGCCATTTGGGCTGGACGATACCGGCAGCTAGACAGCTATCCGGGTCGTCCTTTGGTTGTCCAAGAGCCATCGCGCCGCAGCTCTTCTGGGCTGCGGGGCCTGAACGATCCACGCGTACAAGTGGGCGGCTAGCTCTTCCAGCGTGCGGGCGTTGGCCGAGACTAGGGCCGCGAGCTCCTCGGGTGTCAGATCGAACCCCTCAGATGCGGCCTCGGGCGATTCCAGCAAAGTGGCGCGGAACCCGCCGTCCACTACGGCGGTCCCAATCAATCTCTCCAGCTCTCCGTGTGGTGGCATCATCCCTCCAGTGTATGAGCCGATCTTGCCTGGGGATCCGCCGTGCGGCCCCTACAGACCCGTCTCAAGGGATCGCTCGTATCGCCCGGGCACCATCGCCACCTGGATGAGCAGGACAACGCCCGTAGCCACCACCAGATCTCCAATGCTGTAGATCCTCGCCAAGGGCATCCTTGGCGCGGTGATCACATCGGAAAGGATCCAGAGCCTCGTCTGATCGGCGGGAAGCAGAACATCCTTGGACCGGGGCAACCTGGCGCCATCGGGCGGGAGCTCAGCCTCCGACCGGGTGCCTGTGGCGATGATCGCTTCCCGCGTCACCGGCATGTAGCCGCCATTGCTTGCCATCACGGCCAGGTTGAGCAGCAGGCCCAGGCCGATAACGGGCATCCCCGGTATACCCCTGTTAACCAACACAAGGACGACCAGTGCAGCATAGGATCCCATCATGACGGCCGCGTGGAGGGTCCGCGCGCCCTCGACCTGCTCCGCTGGGTAGTAGATCACGTAGACCTGCGCCGCCAGGGCCAGCAGCGCCAGCCACCCGAACCGGAGCCGGAGACCTACCAGGCGGTGGAGGTCTCCCCCCCGCGCCACCGCCACTACGATGCCGATGGCTACCGCGAAAACCAGGATCACCAGGGCTTCCTCACGGCATCGGCCATCCCTCGGGGGCGCCGGCGGCCATGGCCAGGGCGGCGATGGCGATCACCGCATACAGAACCTTGACGTACAGATGGTGAACCCTCTTCATCTCCCAGCCTCCCCTTTCGATCATCTCCACTTCGTGGCTCCCGCGAGCCACCGTTGGCCGGGAGTGTAGACGGGGGGTCTAACAAATCACTCGCAAGAGAGGCGGAAAGAGTGCGAAACGGTGAAGATCCTCGGGAGATTCGGGGAGGCTATGCGGAGGGGACCGCCTGGCCCTTGGCGATACTCTCGGCAAGGGCGTGAATGCCGGGGCTGGGATCTGCTCGAAGCTCGTCCCTCAGCAGCTCCACATATCTGCGATAGTAGCGGAGGGCGGCGGCTCGATCGCCCAGCAGCGCGGAATAGTGGATGAGGCCGTAGTGGATCTCCTCCCTGAAAGGGTCCTTGGCAAGGGCGATGCGGAGCAGCTCCACAGCTTCCTGCAGGGCGCCCTTCTGCGCCCTCAGCCTGGCCAGGGCAGTCAGGGCTTGAAGGTAGCTGAGCTCCAGCTTCTCCCGGATCGGGACGACCCAGTCGGAGTAGAGCTCGTCCAGGAACGGCCCTTTGTAGATCTCCAGAGCGCGGCGATAGCACTCGATCCTCTTCTCCGTGGGGAGACCTGCCTGCTCTGCCTCGTCGGTCAGGCGTCGAAACTCGTCGACGTCGTACCAGTACCCTCTTCCCAGGGTGAGCTGGTAGCGCCCGTCACGGTAGGTGACGCACTGGGGGAAGATTGCGCGGCGAAGACGGTACATGGTCGAATGGAACTGGCCGTTGCTTCTGCTCACATCCACCTCGGGCCAGACGTCGTCTACCACCTGCTCCTTCCGCACAGGGCGATCCTGGTGCAGCAGGTAGAAGAAGAGCTCTTTGGTCTTCTCGACAGCCCAGTCGCTGGTGGTCACCAGCCTGGAGTCCAGGAAGACCTGCGCCACACCCAGGGCTCGTATCTCGATCTTCTCCGGCCCCGAGGGCTCCACTCGGATCCTGGGCCGGCGCGCGACCTGAACCGTCGGCCGCGGCTGCCGGAGACGACTGGCCACCAGCTCGAGCCGTCTACCCCCGATGCCTTGGTCGACCGCCCAGGCAATTAGCGTCTCGGCGCCGCGCCCCTCCACTACCATGAAGGAGTCGTACCCCAGCTGTCGGGACAGGTCGAGGACCAGTCGAAGCTGCTCGCCGGCTGCTGCCCGCTCGCCCAGCGAGAAGAGGACGCGGGCCAAGCGGAAACGAGCCCTGGCCAGTTCGCGCTTCGCCCCCGATGTGGCGAGGCCGGAGATGGCCGTCTCCAGCAGCTCGCGGGCACGATCGAGGTCGCCCTGATCCTCCGCCAGCGCCGCCGCAGAGATCGAGTAGGTGGCTATCTCGTAGGGAGACTGATTGTCCTCGGCCTGCTGCAGGGCCTGCCGGAGGAGCCGCTCGGCGGTGGCGTAGTCCCCCATCTGTCTGTGGGCGTTGGAGAGGGCATCCAGCAGGTAGTTGGCCAGGGGGCCTTCCTCGACCCGCTGGGCTATCTCCAGTGCGGCCTCGTAGCATTCGAAAGCCCCCTGGAGGTTCCCGGAGTCGCGATGCACATCCCCGAGGCTGCCCAGCACCAGTGCCTCGACGCGAAGGTAACCCGCCTGTCGGACCTTTGCCAGGGCGTCGGCCAGTATCGAGGCTGCCCGATCGTACTCGCCGGTGTAGTAGTGGATCAATGCCATGCAGTTGAGGACGTCGGCCGCGTAGGCCGCGCTTCCCAGCCGCTGCCAGGTGGCCAGCGCCCTCCTGTAGAGCGCCGCCCCGCGGGTGAGGTCTCCCATGCGCACCGACAGTATCCCGAGGGATTGGCAGATGGTGGCCGCCCCAGGCTCGTCTCCCAGACCTTCGTACACCTGTAGGGCGCGCTGCAGCTGGACGGATGCCTCCGCCAACCTTCCCTGGGTTGCCAGGCAGATCCCCAGCTCCCTATAGGCATCTGCAGCCACTCGGGAGTTGGGGTCCTTCTGGAGGGCCAGCGCCTGATTCGCGGCCTCCATCGCCTCAGCCGTCCTGCCTTTGAACCGGAGCCCCACGCACTTGAAGGTGAGTGCGGTTCCCGCTCCGGCGATGTCGCCGGCTGCCATGTATCGCTCGGCGGAACGCTCCATGTGCGCTATGGCCTGGTCGAGCTTCCCGGACCAGAGGTAGGTTCGCCCCCTGTACAGCGCGACGCGGGGTCTGAGGTCGATGGTGGTCTGCGGCAGGGAGTCCAGCCACCGAGAGAGGGTGTGCCAGCGGCCGGAGTGGATCAGGGTATCCCCGAGCTGTTCCACCAGCTCGGCCGCAGACGCGTGGTCTCCCGCGGCAAGGTGGTGTCCGAAGGCGGTGTCCCATTCGCCCTCTTCTCTCGCGATGCCCGCTGCCCGACGGTGGAGCTCCGAGTAGAGGGCGGGGTTCTCGGCCCTGAGCTTGGCCTGCAGAAACTCCTGAAACAGGTTGTGGTAGCGATACCACTCCTCGGGACCTTCGATCTGCGTGACGAAGAGGTTGGCCCTGACCAGGTACCGAAGCATCTCTTCCGCCTTGCCGTTGGCGAAGAGGCGATCGCACCTCTGGGCCGACATCTGCGGAAGCACGGAGGAACGGAGCAGAAAGTCCTGGACATCGGGCGGCAGGAGAAGATAGGCCTCGTTGGCCAGGTAATCGAAGATGGGGCTGCCTGCGCCTTTGGCCTTGACCAGGTTCTCCACCAGCCCCATCCACATGGTGTGGGTGGTGAGGAGTATACCCGTAATCCATCCCTCCGCCGCCTCCACCAACTCCGATGCTTGATCCGATGGGATCACCAGCCTGTAGTGCTCGCGCAGCAGGCGACTCAGCTCGTCCGTGGTGAACCTGAGGTCGGTAGTGCCCAGCCCGACCACCTGCCGTTGTGCGGCCAGCCTCGAGAAGGTGAGGCGTGGGAGCGTTCGGCTGGATACCAGGAGGTGGCAGTTGTCGGGCAGATGGTAGATCAGGAGATCGAGGGCGGAGCTGACTGTCTCACTCCCGTCGGCCCAATGGAAGTCGTCCAGTATCAGGAGAAAGTAGTCGGGGATGTCCGTCTGGATCTCGTTGGTGAGGGATGCGATGATGGAGCTCACCTCGCGTCCCACATCAGACAGCGAGCCCAGGAGGGACTCGGTCTGGGAGCCGAAGGTCGGGAAGCGCTGTCTCAGAGAGAGTATGATGTACTCGAAGAAGGTTCGGGGGTCGGCATCCGACGCATCGAGGGAGTACCAGCAGACGGGGAGGTCGACCTCGTGGGCGAAATCGACCAGCAGAGTGGTCTTTCCGTATCCTGCGGCTGCGGAGAGGAGCACCAGCCGTTTATCCACCTGCTGGTGCAGGAAGTCCACCAGTCTTGGACGACGGAGGACATCGGGACGCCTCTGCGGGAGCCTGACCTTGGTGAGAAAGGCGGGGCAGTTCATCGAACCCTGCATCACCCGATGTTCGGCGAGAGCCGCCGCTGCCGAAGCGTCTCAATCATGTCCTGTTATCGATGCTGAGCCCGTCGGAGAGCTATCGCGGCAACGGCCGGCCCAGGACGGCCGGCAAAAGGGCGCGAGGAGATCCACGCTATGGACAGGCCAAGTATAGCATCGTGGATCCGCCTTGCAAACGCCCGAGCGCTTTGCTACCATCCGCCGAGCGGTGTTTTCGCGGCTTCTTTCTGGGATCCTCCCAGCTAGTCAAAGGAGACGGACATTCCTCATGTAAGGTTTCTTCCCCAGGACAGGGTCGTGGAGGTCACCGAGGGGACCAACCTGCTGGACGCGGCGAAGCGGGCCGGGGTCGAGGTAGGTATACCCTGCGGTGGCCAGGGCAGGTGCGGTCGCTGCAGGGTGCAGGTCGCCCTGGGCGAGGTGGACTCGCCGCCCACGGCTCTGGTCAAGGCTTCGCTGGCAGCTGAGGGATGGGTCCTGGCCTGCCAGAGTGTGGTTCGAGGCGACGCGACCATTGTCGTCCCCGCCCAGGTGGGGCGGGAGGTGCCAGTGGGGGAGTCGCGGGCCGATCGCATTGCCCTCCCCACGGCATGGGAAGGTCGCGTTGATCCTGCGGTGAACGCCGTGGCACTGGCGCCGGAGCCGCCGAGCCTCGAGGACAACACTGACGACTTCAGCCGCCTCCGCCGTGAGATGGCACGGCTCGGCTTCGACAACGTCTCGGCGGACCTCACGACCCTCCGAGCCCTTCCTGAGCTGCTGCGCCGCTCCGGCTGGCATGTGACGGCCTTCTTCGATACCGTCAGCTCCCCGAGCGCTCAACGCATCATCTCCGTGGCCCCCGGCCACCGTGCCGACCGCCTCTACGGCGTGGCGGTGGATATTGGAACAACCACGGTGGTGGTGTATCTGGTCGATCTCCGTTCCGCCAAGCTGCTGCAGGTCGCGTCGGCCTACAATGCCCAGATCGCCCGTGGCGAGGACGTCATCTCGAGGATTGTCTACTCGCTCAAGGGCGACAACCTGAGGGAGCTGCAGCAGCTGGTCATCTCCACCATCAACGGCCTTCTGGCCGAGGTGCTGAGGAAGGCGGGGGTGGCTCCAGAAGAGGTGGTGCAGGTGGTCGCGGCGGGCAACCCGACCATGAGCCACCTCTTCCTCGGGATAAGTCCCCGCTACCTTCGGGAGCAGCCCTACATTCCCGCAGTAAACCAGTACCCCCCGGTGCGGGCGGAGGAGCTAGGGATCGACGTCCACCCCAATGCCCTTGTTCTGACGATCCCCGGTGTGGCCAGCTACGTGGGAGGGGACATCACGGCGGGGGTGCTGAGCTCGGGGCTCTGGAAGACCGACCAGCTCACCATGTTCATCGATGTGGGCACCAACGGCGAGATCGTGCTGGGAAATGCCGATTGGCTGATCACGTGCGCCTGCTCGGCGGGACCGGCCTTCGAGGGGGCCGGGGTCCAGCACGGTATGCGGGCTACCGTTGGTGCCATCGAGAAGGTGGAGATAGATAGGGCCGATTTCGAGCCCCGCTTCCACGTCATCGGGGATGTCCCGCCGAAAGGGATCTGCGGATCGGCCATGATAGACCTTCTGGCGGAGATGTTCCTCTCGGGAGTGATCGACCGAGGCGGGCGCATGAACTGGAACCTGGGCACTCCGCGGATCCGGCATGGCGACCATGGTGGAGAGTACGTGGTGGCTTGGGGTGGTGAGACGGCCGATGGGCAGGACATCGTCATTACCGAGGTAGACATTAACAATCTTCTCAGGACCAAAGCTGCCATATACGCGGGGTTCTCGGTGCTGGTTGGCAGTGTGGGGCTTACGTTCGCAGACATACAGCAGGTGCTGATTGGCGGCGGCTTCGGCCGATACATCAATGTGGAGAAGGCCATCCAGATCGGGCTGTTGCCCGATCTTCCTTGGGAGACCTTCCACTATCTGGGCAACACCTCCGCGCTCGGGGCCTACGCGGCCCTGGTGTCTCGCGAGGCCAGACAGGTGGCCGAGGAGGCTGCCCGCAAGATGACCTATCTGGAGCTATCCGCCGACAACCGTTTCATGGAGGAGTATATCTCCGGGCTGTTCCTGCCCCATACTAACCTGGGAGCCTTCCCGTCGGTGGAGAGGCTGCTGAGCGGGGCAAGCTCGACCCCGGAGGCTTCAGCTTGACAAGCGGGGCTGCCAGCATATACTGAGACTGAGAAGCCCTAAAGAGCGGACCGAGTCTCCGCGCTCCAGCCCGAGATGGTTCTTCGCCAGAGAGGGTAGAGCAGCCTGGTGGACCGCCGCTTTCTTGTGGGTATGCCGGCTACATGGTCACGACGGCTGGGTGCCGAACCTTGTATCGGGTTTGCTCATGCGGTGTATCTGGGGCGATGAATCTGCCCCCGCGACGGACCAGGCCGGGTCTGTGAACCGAGGGAGGTGAGGAGCGAGGCAGCTTCCTTGGCCGTCTGCTGCCGGGAACGGCCGAGGGGCGAATGGATACCCCACACAACAGAAGAGGCCACACGGATTGCCCCATGCGTCAATGGAGACGATCATTGGGGACCTCTATGGTCTCATGACCATCGTTTTCCGACGTTTTCCTCCCATGACCCGCGCTTTGCCGAAGTCTGTCACAGCTCGGCGTGCGGGCAGCTAGCTGAAGGAGACGACAATGGGTGATCTGGGCAGGAGCATTTCCCTGCACGTCGGGCCCCGAAAAGGGAACGGCAAGACCATCGACCCCGCTGCCGCAGAGATGCTGGAGTACGCTGGCAGTGAGGGGTTATCCACGGCCTTCAGCCGTGTGGATCAGATGAAGCCGTGCCCCATCGGCCAGGATGGTGCCTGTTGCCGGGTCTGCTACATGGGGCCGTGCCGCCTGGTTGGGAAAGACCCCGATGCCATGTCGGGCATCTGCGGCGCGACCCTCCCGACGATTGTGGCGCGCAACTTCTCTCGCGCGGTGGCCGGCGGGAGCGCCGCTCACTCCGACCACGGGCGCGATCTCGCGATGGCTTTGATGGCCGCCGCCAAGGGCGAGGCCCCCAACTATGAGATAAAGGATGTTCGCAAGCTGAGGTCGGTCGCGGCGCTGATGGGGGTGCCGGTGGACGGCCGAAGCAAGGAGGATATAGCTCTCGACGTTGCCACGAAGGCCCTGGCGAATTTCGGCCAGCAGACGGGCGAGATCATCTACGCCTCCAGGGCGCCCAAGAAGCGGCAGGAGCTGTGGCGGCGACTGGGCGTGGTGCCGCGTGGAATCGACCGCGAGATCGTTCAGAGCATGCATGCCACCCATATGGGTGCCGATCAGGATGCCGAGCATATCCTGATGCAGACGGTGCGGACGGCCCTCGGGGATGGCTGGGGCGGCAGCATGCTGGCGACAGACATCTCCGACATCCTCTTCGGAACCCCCAAGCCCCTTCTCAGCCAGGTCAACCTGGGAGTCCTCAAAGAGGATCAGGTCAACGTCGTGGTCCATGGGCACGAGCCCACCCTCTCCGAGATGATCGTGGTGGCCTCCATGGATCCGGAGCTGATCGACTACGCCAAGTCCAAGGGCGCACAGGGGATCAACCTGGCCGGTATCTGCTGCACCGCCAACGAGATACTGATGCGCCACGGGATCCCCCCCGCCGGCAACTTCCTCGACCAGGAGCTGGCCATCCTGACCGGCGTGGTCGATGCCATGGTGGTGGACATTCAGTGCGTGATGCAGGCGCTGGTGCCGCTCTCGCAGCAGTTCCACACCAAGCTGATCACCACTTCCCCCAAGGCGAAGATCGAGGGTGCAACCCATATCCAGTTCAACGAGCACGACGCCCTCGCCATCGCCAAGCTGATCATTAGAACTGCCATCGACAACTATCCAAACAGGTCGAAGAACCCCCGCATCCCCGATTACGCGGAGGACCTGGTGGCCGGCTTCTCCCACGAATACGTGGAGTATATGCTGGGCGGCCGCTACCGTGCATCCTTCCGGCCCCTCAACGATGCCATCATCGATGGTCGGATACAGGGAGCTGTGGCCATCGTGGGTTGCAACAACCCGCGCGTGGTTCATGATGAGGCCCATTTCAACTTGGTGCGGGAGTTCATCGCCAACGACTATCTGGTTGTCCAGACCGGGTGCGGCTCCATCGCAAGCGCCAAGTACGGGTTGCTGACCGGCGAGGCCATGGAGTACGCGGGTCCGGGCCTTCGCTCCATATGCGAGGCCACCGGGATGCCCCCTGTGCTGCACCTGGGGTCCTGCGTGGACAACAGCCGGATCCTGACCATCCTGACTGCTGTCGTGGAGGAGGGCGGCCTGGGGGACGACATCAGCGACCTTCCGGCCGTGGGCATCGCTCCAGAGTGGATGAGCGAGAAGGCCCTGGCCATCGGAACCTACTGCGCGGCCAGCGGTGCCTACGTCCTTTTCGGGGTGACCTCTCCTATCAAGGCCAGCAGGGCGGTGGTGGAGCTGATGTCGACCGGGTGGGAGCAGAAGTTCGGCGGCAAGATGGAGTTCGAATCCGACCCCGCCAAGATCTTCGAGAAGGCCGTCGATCACATCCAGAAGAAGAGGAAGGCGCTGGGGATAGATACCAAGAAGGAGCGCGTGCTCTTCGACATGGAGGCAAGGAGGGAGCTTCGTGTCTAGGATAATTGCAACCGCGGCTATCGAGGGGGCCCACGCCTTCGTGGCGCGGGCCGAGGCCAAGCTGCACGAGGCTATCGACGCGAAGGGCCCCAACGAGCCGGTGGTACTCCCGAACACCGGCTATTATCTGCCGGTGATCTACGGTTTCACCGGCCGGAAGGTCACGAAGCTGTCCGATCTGGAACCCGTGCTGGCCCTGGCGAAGGAGCTTCTGCCGCCCGTGCCCTCGGAAAGGCGTTGGCTTCCATATCTGGGTGAGACCCTGGATGCCGGCGTGGCCACCCTGTTCGCCGAGGAGATCATCGAGTCACTGAAGTATGTGATCGGCCCCAACCCTGTGGACGGGATCTACCTGGGCGCGGCCGACGACGTGATCATGAGGCAGCGGGGGGTGGAGTTCGTGGACGGCACCGCCCCCGGCTTCGCGGCCGTAGTGGGGCCTGCACCCACCAACGAGCTGGCCGTCAAGCTGGCGAGGGAGATGCAGGAGAAGAACCTCTACGTCTTCATCGCCGGCTGCGATGAGAACGGGCGGACCTTCGCCGACCAGCTCCACGAGGAAGGGGTGCAGCTCGGGTGGGAGACCCGCCTGGTGCCCTTCGGCCGTGAGGTCTCGGCCCACATCTACTCCCTGGGGTTCGCCACGCGGGCGGCCCTCTCCTTTGGAGGGGTCGCGCCCGGAGACTACAAGCGGATGCTGCGCTACAACAAGTACCGGATCTTTGCCTTCGTTCTCGCTCTCGACAAAGTGGACCGGGAGAAGTACGCCACGGCGGCGGGGGCCATCAGCTACGGCTTCCCCACCATTGCGCACACCAACATCCCGCAGATCCTGCCTCGCGGGGTCACTACCTACGAGCATGTGGTCAGCAACGTCCCCTGCGAGGAGATCGTGGCCAAGGCCATCGAGGTGCGAGGCCTCAAGATCGTGGTCACCAAGATCCCGATCCCGGTAGCCTACGGCCCCGCCTTCGAGGGCGAGCGTGTGCGAAAGGAGAACCTGCGGATAGAGTTCGGCGGACGCCGCGGTCCATGCTTCGAGTACCTCCAGATGCGGGACATGAGCGAGGTGGAGGACGGGAAGATAACGGTCCACGGGCCCGAGCTGGACGAGGTTCCCGACGGAGGCTGGCTGCCGCTGGGCATAGTGGTGGATGTGGCCGGCCGAAAGATGCAGAAGGACTTCGAGCCGGTGCTGGAACGCAAGATCCACGACTTCATCAACGGAGCCGAGGGCGTGCAGCATATAGGCCAGAGGGACATCGCTTGGATACGCATAAGCCAGGCGGCTGCGCAGCGTGGCTTCAAGATCCGGCACCTGGGCGACATCCTGTACGCCAAGATGAAGACCGACTTCCCGGCCATCGTGGACAAGGTGGCCGTGAACCTCTACACCACCCCAGAGAAGGTGGAGGAGTGGCTCACTGTCGCCAGGCGTGCCTACCACGAGCGGAACATCCGGGTCGCCAACCTGACGGACGAGTCGGTGGACACCTTCTATAGCTGCACCCTCTGCCAGAGCTTCGCTCCCAACCACGTCTGCATCGTCTCGCCTGAGCGGCTCGGGCTCTGTGGTTCGGTGAACTGGCTGGACTCCAAGGCAGGATACGAGATCAACCCCGCCGGCCCGAACCAGCCGGTGCCGAAGGGGAACTGCATCGACCCGATCAAGGGCGAGTGGGAGTCCATCAACGAATTCGTGTACCGGAAGTCGAACCAGACCGTGCCACGGGTGACCATGTACTCCTTCATGGATGCCTCCATGACCTCCTGCGGCTGCTTCGAGTGCATCATGATGGTCATCCCCGAGGCCAACGGGGTGATGGTGGTGTCCCGCGAGGATCCGAGCATGACGCCCGCCGGGATGACCTTCACCACCCTCGCCGGCACGGCGGGTGGTGGGATCCAGACGCCCGGATTGATGGGTATAGGGAAGTACTTCCTGACTAGCAAGAAGTTCATACTGGCCGAGGGTGGCTTCAAGAGGGTCGTCTGGATGTCCTCTTACCTGAAGGAATCGATGAGGGAGGAGTTGCAGGAGGTGTGCGAGCGGATCGGAGAGCCCGATCTGCTGGACAAGATCGCCGACGAGAGGGTGGCGACGACGGTGGAGGAGCTTCTGCCCTTCCTCGAGGAGAAGGGCCATCCGGCACTCACCATGGATCCCATCATGTAGCCGTTGGCTGGGGGCGCGGTCTCGCGCCCCTTCTTCTCGGTGCCCCGACGGCCACCGGGAAGTACTAACTGGAGGTAATGCGCTATGGCAGTGACGGTCCAGATCCCTGTCGAGAAGGCGGCCGGCAAGGTGCGCGAGGTGACGCTGGGCGCGACCCCCGCCGAGGGAGGAACGAGGACCAGCACGGTGACCGTTGGTGGCGAGAGCAGTCTGCCGTTCCTGCATTTCGAGTCCCCGATGCCGCACAGGCCGGTGGTGGGCATCGAGATTCACGACTGGAACCCGGACGATTGGCCGCCCCACCTGAAAGAGGCGTGGGGAGACGTGATGAACGACCCCGCGGAGTGGGCCAATGCGGCCGTCAGGGCCGGTGCCGACCTCGTCGTGCTGAGGCTGACCGGCACGAACCCAGATGGCCTCAACCGATCGCCCGAGGATGGAGCGGCGATAGTCAAGGATGTGCTGAAGGCGGTGGGGGTTCCACTCATCGTTTACGGGCCGGGGCAGGCGCAGAGGGACAACGAAGTGCTGCTGAAGGTCGCGGAGGCCGCAGCGGGCGAAAGGATAGCGCTGGGCGACATCGAGAACACCAACTATCGAACCATCGTTGCCGCCGCGCTGGGCAGCGGGCACGCGGTTATTGCCCAATCGCCCATCGATGTGAACATGGCAAAGCAGTGCAACATCCTGGCCACCGACATGGGGCTCCCGCCGGATCGCTTGCTGATGGACCCCACCACGGGTGCGCTGGGCTACGGGCTGGAGTACACCTACTCGGTGATGGAGCGGCTCCGGCTGAGCGCCTTCCAGAACGATCCCATGACGCAGTTCCCGATGATCTGCACGGTGGGCGAGGAGTCGTGGCGCCAGAAGGAGTCGAAGACCTTGGATGGGGTTCCAGAGGCATGGGGCGACATAAAGGAGCGCTCCATCATGTGGGAGATAATCACAGCCACCTCTCTGCTCCACGCAGGCGCTGACATTCTGGTGCTGCGGCATCCGAGGTCGGTGGAGCAGGTGAAGCTGGCCATCGACAAGCTGATGAAGTCATAGGGGGAGGTGACGAAGAGATGGCTCTAACGGGACTGGACATTTACAAGCTTCTCCCGAAGACCAACTGCAAGGAGTGCGGGTATCCGACCTGCCTTGCCTTCGCGCTGAAGCTGGCGGCTAAGGGCGCGGAGCTCAGTGCCTGTCCCCATGTCTCAGAGGAGGCCAAGGCTGCTCTGGAATCCGCCTCGGCCCCGCCCATCAGGCTGGTTACCGTCGGGGCGGGCGACAACAAGTTCGAGGTCGGCAACGAGGTCGTCCTGTTCAGGCATGAGAAGACCTTCTACCACCAGCCTGGAATAGCCTTCAGGGTCAAGGACACGCAGCCGGTGGACGAGGTGGCGTCCTCGGTGGCGGAGGCTGGGAGCTACTTCGTTGAGCGGGTGGGGATGTGTCTTGCGCTGGACGCCATCGCCGTGGAGAACGCATCTGGCGAGGTGGGACCCTTCGTCGAGTGCGTGAAGGCGGCGCGAGCCAAGGCGAAGCAGCCGCTGATCCTGATGTCGCAGAACCCCGCGGCGATGGAGGCGGCGCTGGCGGCTGGTGTTGGAGAGAGGCCGCTGATATACGCTGCCGACTCGGAGAACTGGGAGGCCATGGCGGCGCTAGCCAAGAAGTACAGCTGCCCACTGGCTGCCAAGGCGAAGGGAGACCTCTCGGAGCTGGCAAACCTGGCGGATCAGCTGGTGAAGGCCGGCGTGCAGGACCTGGTTCTGGACCCCGGTTCCAGAGACATGGCCACGACCCTGGCGCACGCGACGCAGATCCGGAGGCTTGCCATCAAGAAGAACTTCAGGCCCCTCGGGTTCCCGACCATCACCTTCCCTGGTGAGGGGGCGGAGTCCCTGGAGCAGGAGGCCATCGCGGCGAGCCAGCAGATCGCCAAGTATTCGGGGATCGTTGTGCTGGACCACTTCAACCCGTGCATGATCTATCCGCTGCTGACGCTGCGGCAGAACATCTACACCGATCCGCAAAAGCCTATCCAGGTGTCTCCTGGCATCTACAAGTTCAACGAGCCCGGCGCCAACTCGCCGGTCCTGATCACCACCAACTTCTCGCTCACCTACTTCTCGGTGGCAGGCGAGATCGAGACCAGCAACGTGCCCACCTGGCTGGTGATCGCCGACGCCGAAGGGCTCTCGGTGCTGACCGCATGGGCAGCCGGGAAGTTCAGCGCGGAGAGCATCGCCAAGTTCATCAAGAGCTGTGGTATAGCGGACCAGGTGGAGCGGAAGGTGCTGACCCTGCCGGGCCTCGTGGCTACCCTCTCTGGAGAGCTGGAGGAGGAGCTGCCCGGCTGGAAGATCGCGGTTGGGCCGCGAGAGGCGGTGGACCTCCAGGGCTACCTGAAGAGCATTCGCAACTGAGTGGTGGGGCCGAGGTCCGAAGGCTGAGGATCGGGCTCCGAGACGGGCAGGCGGTCCTCGGCCGGAGGGCCGGTGTGCCCGTCCTAGATAGGGGAACCTAGCTTGACCATTACCATCGCCATGGCGGGAAAGGGAGGGACGGGGAAGACGACCCTAGCCGCCATGGTTCTGAAGTATCTGCGCGACCGGAAACTTGGCCCGGTGTTGGCCATAGATGCCGATCCCAGCTCCAACCTCAATAGCGCCCTAGGGATGAGGCTCGAGGCGACCGTGGGCGATGTTCGGGAGGAGACTGCCATCCGCGTGGGTGGGGGGGTCATTCCCCCGGGGATGGCGAAGAGGGACTATCTGGAGCTGCGGATCAACGAGGCCCTGGTGGAGGACCAGGGGCTGGACCTGATCGCCATGGGGCGGCCCGAGGGGCCCGGCTGCTACTGCGCCGCCAACCACATCCTGAGGGAGGTGGTGGACAGGATCGCGGGAAGCTACAGCTTCGTGGTGATCGACAACGAGGCCGGGCTGGAGCATCTGAGTCGAAGGACCACGAGGGATGTGGATTTCCTACTGGTGGTCTCCGACCCCACCATTCGCGGATTGGTCGCGGCCGGGCGTGTGGCCGGCATAGTTAACGAGCTCCAGACGAGGGTTGGCAAGGTGCTGCTGGTGGTCAACCGGGTCCAGGGCGAGCTGGGGCCGGCCCTCCGGGAGGAGATTGAGCGGCAGGGGCTGGAGCTGGCGGGAGTGGTGCCGGCGGATCCCAGGGTCGGAGCGTACGATGGGGAGGGGGTCCCGCTGGTGGACCTCCCTGAAGACTCCGCGGTGTACCGGGCGGTCGCCGAGATCGTCGACAAGATGCTGGATTGGAGAGGCATAAGCAGAGAAGCGAGCAGCGGGAGGCCGGCAAAGGGGGAAGGGTGACCCCGGGCGAGTCGGGAGCCCAATAGGGGGTGCCTGGTCCCTGTGCAGCTCTCGTTCAGCTAACGTTGTGGGGAGGGAGTGCTATGCTGGTCATCGGAGAGAACATTCACATCATATCGCCCAGGGTAAAGGCGGCCATCGATGAGCACGACACGCAGTTCTTCGTGTCGCTGGCGAAGCGTCAGGCCGACGCCGGCGCCGACTATGTGGAGCTGAATATCGGCCCCTCACGGAAGCGGGGAGTGGAGATCATGGAGTGGCTGGTGCCTGCGGTGCAGGAGGCCATCGATGTTCCGCTGTCCCTGGACACGACCAACGCCGATGCCATCGAGGCGGGGCTGAAGCTGTGCAAGCGGCCCGCTCTGATCAACTCGACCTCTGCGGAGCAGGCGCGTCTGGATCGACTGATGCCCTTGGCCGCGCAGTATCGCTCGCCCATCATCGCCCTCACCATGACCGAGCAGGGCATTCCCAACACCGCCGATGGTCGTGCTGAGCTGGGGTTCGAGCTGGTGAACGCGGCTGCTAGGTACGGCGTGAGGAGCGACCAGCTCTTCCTGGATCCTCTCACCCTCCCGGTGTCGGCCGACCAGCCGGGCGCCCAGGTGACGGTGGAGGCAGTCCGTATGTTCAAGGGGCTGGCCGATCCGCCGGTGAAGACCGTGGTGGGGCTTAGCAACGTGTCCAACGGGGCTCTGCCCGAGAACCGCCCACTGATCAACCGGGTGTTCCTGGTGATGCTGCTGGGCGTGGGGCTGGACGCCGCCATCGTGGATCCGCTTGATCGTAAGCTGATGGAGGCGGTCAGGATAGTGGAGACGCAGGACACCAGCACCGGTGTGGGCAGGCTTCTGTGCGCCCTGTACAACGCCTATGCCGCAGGAGAGAGCATCACCGAGGACGATGTGGACATGAGCGATCCGGACCAGGTGGATATTTGGAAGACTGTTCGGATCCTCAGGAACGAGGTCATATACGCCGACTCCTACCTTCGGGTGTAGTGCTTCGATCGCGACCTGGCTTCTCGCCTCGTCTTCCCGCGACTGACCAACAAGATGCATCCTTGAATGGGCGCCTCGGCTGCGGTAACATGGCCGAGGCGCCCATTTTATGCTGGGGCCTGCCGCATGCTGGCTCGAGCGCGGAGCCGGGCGAGTGACCATCCTGGTGGTGGTGGAGGTGGGAAGGATGGTGAGCAAGAAGTCCGAGGCGCCTGTGGAGCTCCGGGATCAGCAATGGGATGCTGTTCGCGCGCTGGTCCGCGGGCTGGAGGAGGAGCGTGATCTCCAGGGCTTGGCGGCATTGGCCGAGATGGGGCTGATGGGTCTGAGGCAGCTTTGCGAGCGGCCCATCACCTGCGAGGATCTGGATCGGCTGCTGGAGACGCTGCGTGGCCTCAATCTGGATGCCTGGGAGATGGGCGAGGAGCAGTAGCTTCCATGGCTGCTGCGGGGCGGGATCAGCTCCAATCGGGGTGGAGCCGGAGGGTTGAGAGACTCGCCGGCTCCGCTTATGTCTCCTGGTGCAAGATCACGCTGGTTGGCGAGTAGCCAACTAACACCTCTATCCAGGCGCCAGGGCGGCGTCACGTGCGCTTCCGAGCCGCTTGCCAGCTGCAGGAAAGCGCACGAACCACCCGTCAGAATCCGCGTATCTGAGGAGTCGGCTGGTGACCAGAGATGAGAAGATGACCGCTGACGAGGAGCGGTTCGATACGGTGTCGGTAGCGACCATATCGTCCGCTCATTTCGTGCATGATGTATATCCGGCCTTTCTCGCTCCTATGCTCCCCCTCATCATCGATAACTTGAACATACCCCTGGCGGCGGCCGGATGGCTCGCCACCATATTCCGCACCGGATCCCTCGTCCAGCCGTTCCTGGGGCTTCTGGCCGATCGCGCCGACACCAGGTACTTCGTCATCATCGCGCCGACGGTGACGGCCCTCTGCATGAGCTTGCTGGGGATCGCCCCTGGCTATCTGTCTGTGGCTGTGCTGCTGCTGATCGCCGGGCTCAGCTCGGCCGCTTTCCACCCTTCCGCAGCGGCCAGCGTCACTCGTGCCAGCGGACGCACCTGGGGGCGCGGCAGCTCCATGTACATGTTCGGCGGCGAGATGGGGCGCTCGGTGGGCCCGCTGTTCATCGTCGCCGTGGTCACGTGGCTGGGACTGGAGCGGAGCTACTGGGCGGCAATACCTGGGGTTGCCTTCTCGCTGGTGCTTTACCGCCAGCTATGGAGCAAGGGGAGGCGCCGGATGGGCGGCTCCAGCGTTGCCAGCGTGTGGAAGGCCATCAAGGAGCAGAGGAGGCCGCTGGGGCTTCTCTCGGGGCTCATCCTCTTTCGGTCCACGGCGGTCCAGAGCATAGCCACCTTCTATCCCACATATCTGACCGAAAACGGTTCGTCGTTGATGTATGCAGGTTTCGCCCTCTCCACGTACGAGCTGGCAGGAGCCATTGGTGCACTGGCCGGTGGAACCCTGTCAGACCTTTTCGGTCGGAAGAGGCTGATGCTGGTGTCTCAGTTCCTGTCGGGGCCCTTGCTGTTCATTGCCCTCTCCATGGCGGACGGTCCGGGGGCGGTAGCCGTGCTGGCCATCTCTGGGGCCATCGCCTTGAGTGCAAGCCCGGTGCAGCTGACTCTGGCGCAGGAACTGCTCCCCGGGGGTCGAAGCACGGCCTCGGGCATAGTCTTCTTTCTTGGCTTCGAGGGGACGCTGGTCTCCACGCTACTGGTTGGGGCCGCCGGCGACCTCTTCGGTCTCGGGCCTGCTTTGGGCGGGGCCGTGCTTGCATCCATGCTGTCGATACCGTTCACCATGGGCCTGCCTGAGCCGAGAAAAGAGCGGTAGGATGTGCGGGGCCAGAAGGCAAGTGAAGGAGCGGGTGGCTCCGGTCCGGGCGATGGCGGGCTCCACCCCCGCCATCGCCCGGACGCTCCCCGCTATCCCGCGAGGATGCGCTCCATGTCCTCCCGCGGGGTGCTTACCAGCTTGATGTCCCAGCCCTCCACGAGGGAGCGGAGTATACCCTCGTCCACCCAGGCTGGCGGCACCGGGCCCAGGTAGATCCCCTTGATCCCCAGGGCGAACAGGCTCCAGAGGATGGAGACGGCCTTCTGTTCCATCCAGCTCAGTACCAGGGTCAGGGGCAGCTCATTGACACCCACACCGAACAGATCGGCCAGGGCGAGAGCGATGTCCACCGCCACGATGGAGTCGTTGCACTGCCCCAGGTCCAGCAGCCTGGGTACGCCCTCGATCTGTCCAAGATCGAGATCGTTGAACCGGTACTTGCCGCAGCCGAGGGTCAGCACCACGGTGTCCGATGGAAGCATCTGGACGAACTCGCGGTAGTAGGACATCCCCTTCACCGGGGAGTCGCATCCGCCCACCAGGAAGAAGTGCCGTATCTTGCCTGCTTCCACCAGCGACTTGATCTTGTCGGCGAGGGAGAGGACCACGGAGGCCGAGAAGCCGGTGGTGAGGAGCGCCTCGCCGTCGACGGCTGGCAGCTCGGGAAGGGACTTGGCGCGCTCGATCACCTGAGAGAAGTCGAAATCCTTGATGTGGGGGACCCCCGGCAGCTGCGCCGAGCCTGTGGTGAAGATCCTGTCGGCGTACTCCTCCCTGGGCAGCAGTACGCAGTTGGAGGTGCCTACCACAGCCACTGGGTGCTCGGTGAACAGCTGCTTCTGGTCGAACCACGCCCTGCCCAGGTTGCCCACCAGGTGCTTGTGTCGCTTGATGGCGGGATAGGCGTGGGCCGGGAGCAGCTCGGAGTGGGTGTAGACGTTGATGCCGGTGCCCTCCGTCTGCTCCAGGAGCGCCGAGAGGGCCTTCAGGCTGTGGCCGGTGGCCACGATGGCCTTTCCCTTCACGGTGCCGGTTCTGACCTGAGTGGGAGTCGGCTCGCCGAAGGCCTCGATGTGAGCCTGCTTGAGGAGCCTCATCGCCCTCACGTTCACCTCTCCTGCCTTGAGGGCGAGCCGCACCAGGTCCGACGGGTCGAAGTCGACGTTGGTCAGGGTGGAGTAGAGAGCCTCCTCCAGGAAGGCATCGGCCTCCGGGTCGATCCTGCCGAGCTCTCGCGCCTGATAGAGGTAAGCGGAGATCCCCTTGAGTGCGAAGATGAGGTTGTCCTGCAGTCTTGCCACGGTGGCGTCCTTGCCGCAGGTACCGACGGCGGTGCAGGCGGTGCCTCCTGCCACCTGGGAGCACTGGTAGCAGAACATCTCCTGCTTCCCGTTGACAGCCATTGTCCGCATCCTTTCGTCCTTGGTATTGCGTCCGATCCGGGCGCGCGGACGGAAGTCTACAGCCGGGCCATCGCCGGGCATGTGACAAAAGTCACAATACTGCCAGGATTCAGGCTGCGAGCCGTTCCGGGCTGACCTCCCCGGCGGGCGGGGTCAGAGCTTCCTGGAGCAGCCGATCGACGGTGTCCACGAGGGCGAAGTGCATCTCCTTGCGGAGATCCTCCGGCACCTCCTCGAGGTCGCCCTCGTTTCGCTTTGGCAGGACGACGGTGTGCAGGCCGGCCCGGTGGGCAGCCAGAACCTTCTCCTTGATCCCGCCCACGGGCAGCACCTTGCCGCGAAGGGTGATCTCCCCAGTCATGGCCACGTCGTGGCGGACTGGCCTGCCGGTGACGAGGGAGGCGAGGGCGGTGGCCATGGTCACACCGGCCGACGGGCCGTCCTTGGGGATGGCTCCCGCAGGGACGTGGATGTGGATGTCCTTGTCCTCGAATATGACCGGGTCTATGCCGAGGCGGGTGGCGTTCGACCGAACGTAGGAGAGCGCGGCCTGGGCGGACTCCCGCATGACGTCGCCCAGCATCCCCGTGAGGATCAGCCGGTTGTTTCGCCCCTGCATCATGGTGGCCTCGACGAAGATGATATCGCCGCCTGTCGGCGTCCAGGCCAGGCCGGTGGCGACCCCTGGCCGGTCGGTTCGCTCCGCCACCTCGGCGTAGTAGCGAGGAGCGCCGAGGTATTCGCGGAGCGAGGCGACCGTCACCACAATCGGTCCCGTCGCCCCCTCCGCGAGCTGCCGCGCGGCCTTGCGGCAGACCGCGGCAACCTGCCTCTCCAGCCCCCGGACCCCTGCCTCCCTGGTGTACTCCCGGATCATCACACGCAGCGCGTCGTCGTCCAGCTCCAGCTCCTGGCGAGAGAGACCGTGGGCGGCGAGCTGCTTCGGCACTAGATAACGCCGGGCGATCTGCAGCTTCTCCTCCTCCGTGTAACCGGACAGCTCGAGCACCTCCATCCGGTCCAGCAGCGGCCTCGGGATGGTGTCCAGGGTGTTTGCCGTCGTTATGAACATCACGCGAGACAGATCGAAGGGCACCCCCAGATAGCTGTCGGTGAAGCTGTTGTTCTGCGCTGGGTCCAGCACCTCCAGGAGGGCCGCCGCCGGGTCTCCCTGGTAGCTGACTGCCAGCTTGTCCACCTCGTCCAGCATGAATACGGGATCGGCGGCCCCCACCCGCCGCATCGCCTGGATGATCCGGCCGGGCAGCGCGCCGATGTATGTCCGCCTGTGCCCCCTTATCTCCGCCTCGTCGCGTATCCCTCCCAACGATACGCGGATGAACTTCCTGCTCATCGCCCTGGCGATCGATTGCCCTAGAGACGTCTTCCCCACGCCGGGTGGTCCAACGAAGCAGAGGATGGGCTCCCTCATGACCCCCTCCTCACCGGGCTCCTGCCCGGTTCGCTCCTCCTTCAGCTTCCTGACCGCCAGGTACTCCAGGATCCGCTCCTTGATCCGCTCCAGGTCGTAGTGGTCCTCGTCTAGCACTCGGTGGGCCCGCTGCACATCGATCCTGCCGCCCGTGATCCTGTTCCATGGGAGCTCGGCCAGCCAGTCCAGGTAGGTGAGTATGACCCCGTGCTCAGGCGACACCGCGGGGATCCGCGACAGGCGAGCCAGCTCCCTCTCCGCCTCCTGCCTGGCCTCCTCGGGGAGCTGGGCCTCCTCTATCCGCCGGCGGATCTCCGCGACCTCCCGCTCGGGCTCCTCTTCCTCACCAAGCTCCTGCCTGATCGCCCGAAGCTGCTCCCGCAGTATGTACTCGCGCTGGCTCCTGCTGATCCTCTCCTGGGCCTGGACCCTGATCCGCTCACCTATCTCGGTGACCTCGATTTCACGCTGCAGATGATCCATCAGCATCCGGAGCTTCTCGCGAATCGAGTCGATCTCTAGGAGGCTCTGTTTGAAGGCCACCTCGCCCCGGACGCTGGACGCCACCATGTAGACGAACTCGCGCGGATCGGTGATGCCCGCTGCGCTGGCTCCCAGCTCGTTGGGAAGGTAGTTGGACAGCTCTACCAGACGCTGGAAGAGGGTGAGCACGCTGCGGCGGAGCGCCTCGATCTCAGAGCCACGCTCCTCAACCTCGGGCTGGAGCTCGGTCCTGGCAACCAGGTACGGCTGCTCTGATAGGTACTCCAGGATCCTGACTCGCTCCAGGCCCTGGATGGCGACGGTGAGCCCGCCCTGGGGCTGTCTCACCACCTGCAGGACCCTGGCAACCGTACCCATCCCGTACAGCTCAGCTGGGCCGGCTCCCTCCACCTCCGGCCGCCGCTGCGCGACCAGCGCCACGAGTCGGTCTCCCTTGGCGGCAGCCTCCATCAACCGTATCGATCTCTCCAATCCGATCTGGAGCGGGATGGCAGCGAAGGGATAGGCCACAGTCCCGCGCAGTGGCAAGACGGGGAGGATCTCCGGTATGGAGTGCAGCAGCTCCTCCCGACTCTCCTCGTCCAGCTCTCTCGACTCGTCCATCATCTGCCCCCCTTTTCTGGCCCGATTGCCCGAGGATAGCTCGTGCGGGGCGGTACCGAGCATGCGGACGAGAGGGAGGGGCAAAGGCTGTGCCATGCGGCCGGGTCTGGCCCGTGGTACAATCTGGCTCAGCACAATGTCTGGCTGTGTGAGGTGACGAACGGATGAAGGCGACCAATGACAAGAAGCTGGAGATAGCCAAGGAGATCGTTGTGGCCTACATCGCCCACAGCCCAGAGCAATCCAGGGATGTGGACGCGGTCGTAGCTGCGACGAAGAAGATCTTCGAGGCCGTGGACTCGCTGGTGGAGACCATCGAGCCTCCCAGGGAGCCCGCCGGCTTCAGGCTCTAGGCATTAGGGGGATGAGGGGATCCTGACCTCCTCATCCCCCCGGCTCTTGCCGGTGCAGGAGCCAGAAAGCGCACTGCACCGCGATGGTGGGATCGCCTTCCGGGACCGCTCAGGACTGCGGCAGGATCTCCACCGGCGCTGTTCTGACCCCTGCAGCGAACTTCTGGGCGTCCTCGTCGGTCCCGACGATGGCGTTGTAGTGCATGGGAATGAAAAGCTTCGCCTTGATAACGCGGTTTGCGGCTTCGATGGCCTCCTCCGCGGTCATCACGTAGGTGCCGCTGACTGGGATCAGGGCGACATCCACATCGATCTCGCTCATTTCCGGTATCAGGTCGGTATCACCGGCCAGGTAGATCCTCGAACTGTCCGCGGTGAAGATGTAGCCCACGAAGTCAGTGGATCTGGGATGGAAGGGCTCGCCGGGCGACCGGAACTTGTTGGTGTTGTAGGCCCAGGTCACCTCGATGGGGATGCCCTTCACCTCGATCCTGTTGCCGGGCTGCACTACCTCCACGTGCCCTTTCAGCTTCTTGGCCGCCGACTCCGGCGCGACTATGGCGGTGTCGGGTTTGGCGATCTTCGCCACGTCCTCGGGAGAGCAGTGGTCGAAGTGGTCGTGGGTTATGAGGATCAGGTCGGCCTTGTCCGCCCCCTCCTTCAGCCGGAAAGGGTCGGTGTAGATGACTGTTGAACCGCTGGAGATCTTGAAGACATCGTGCCCTAGCCATTCGATGTTCTTTGGCACCTTTCCACCTCCTGTCGGCGCAACTAGCTCCTTGGCGCATCAGCTCCCTGCCGCAGGTGGCGCCTCAGGCGCCACCTGCACAATCGAGATCGGTGCGCCGAAGCACTTGCTTGAAGCTCTCGGCCGATTATAGCATGATGGCCAATCGATGAAACGGGCAGTGGGGGACGGTGCAGATGTCGAAGGAGGACCCGAGAGGGTCGATGGTGGAGACGCCATGGTGAGGACGATCTGGCTGCTGGCCTGGTTGCTGATGCTCCTTTTCGGTCCAGAATCGGTGTTGGCGAGGGAGGATGGCCCGATGGAGGGTCCGGCTGGCTTCGATGCCGACGTGGGGTTGGATCCGGGCCACAGTCGCGTGGACGTGGGTGCTGTGGGCGGAGGCCTGGCCGAGTACAGGCTGACCCTGGGCGTGGCTACCCGGGTGGCAGGGCTGCTGGAGGGGCGTGGGCTGACCGTCTCCATGAGCCGAGGGGACGATCTGCCACTTACGGATATGGCTGAGCCTGACCCCACGGAGAGGACTCGCATCGAGCAGGAGGCCCGGATCGCGGCGGTGGGTAGGACCCGGGTCTACGTCTCGATCCACTTCAATGGTGTGAGCGATCCACGGGTGCGGGGCGCGGAGTGCTACTACAACGCCGATGCACACGGGGAGCCAGGCAGGCTGCTGGCCGCCCTGATCCTGGATAGGCTGGTGGAGCGCGTCACCGCGGCAGGGTACGATATCCCCAAGAGGGGGGTGAAGGAGGACCTCCAGGCTGGGAAACCCTACGGGCACTTCTTCAGCCTGAGGGGCCCGGCACCTAGCGCCCTGGTGGAGACCATGTTTCTGACCAACCCCTACGAGGCGTCTCTGCTGTCCAGCGAGGGGATCCGAGAGGCTGTGGCGATGGGCATCGCGGACGGGATAGCCGACTACCTCGATGGCTTCTACGCCTCGGGCACCAGCGCCCAGTAGCTGGGAAGCTCGTATCTGATGACGCGGTGTTCGGGGCTGATCGGTCTGGTCGCGCGCACCCTGTCCTTCCGCTTGATCTCAGCGTAGCTGTTGTGGATCTGGATGATCCGTTTCGCCCGGAGGTTGAAGAGCACTACACCCGCATGTACGGGCGTGAGGCTGGCTTCACGCGTCCGGTCCTCGAGGACGCGGAAGGTTGGCAGCTCGTGGGGCCGGCAGACCTCCAGCGCTTTCAGGATCGATGATGGGTTCTCCGGAGTGTTCATCTCATCGAAGACCGCGAGGCCGCAGAGGACCCTCTCTTTGACACCGCTGGCGTACTCGTCGGCAATGGAGAGCAGCTCCTCCAGGTTCGCCGGATCCTGGGCGCAGCCAGCGACCAGCGGCACCAGCGCGTCGCAAGGGGCCACGAAGCTCACGGTCCCGCTGTTGTCGATTACGGTGTACCTCATGATGTTCATGCTAGGAAGGCCTCTCTAGCGCTCCTGTCTAGGGAGCGTCCGCTTCGGTAGGGGCACCCACCGGCATGGCAACGCTGTCTGCACGGGTTGCGTGCTCCACTTTCCTCCGGGAGCTATACGACTTACCGTTGCGCCGTGCCGGTAGCTTTTCAAGTGATGCCGATGGGGCGAGCCCCGTCCCGCTTGTCCAATTGCATGTGGCAAGGGGCTGGCCCTGCCCGCGGGTGCACCAGACTGGGTGGGACGACACCTCAGGCGGCACTCTCCATACGCTTGATCCATCTATCTGGATGCAATATCTCTTCCATGGTGGGCAGGTTCTCGGGCCCCTCGTAGGCCTGGTTGAGGAACTCGATCCCCTCCCGCTGCACCACGCTGTCGACGAATCGCTCCCCTAGGCGGTACTGGTCCATCTTCATGGAGAGTCCGGTCAGCTTCTGGAGGAGCTCTTCGGCCTTCCCTCGATCCCTGGATCTCGACTCCACCCTTTGCTTTATCCTATCGAAGTGGGGCATGATCCCCCTGCCCACCGCGTTCATTACGTGGTTGCTGTAGCCCTCAAGAAGGCACATCAGGGCCTGCATCCGCCCCATGTGGTGCCTCTGCCGTGGGGACATCACCGCATCCAGCAGACTGCCACCCGACCGAAGGCTCGAGACGATCCGGACCAGTGCCGCGGGGATCGCACCTCCAGCGCCCGGTCCTCCTCGGACCTCCTGCAGAAGGGAGTCGAGGTAGGCTCGGAGGATGTGGTTCATGTAGTCTCGCAGCCAGGGGAAGACCTCGAACTCGTGAGCATGAGTGGATTCGTGCAGCACGATCCAAGTGCGGAACTCTTCAGGCGGGAGATCCAGCTGCGCTTCGATGCCCTCGATGTTCGGCTGGACGAAGTAGAGCTTGCCACCACCATCGCTGAATGGCTCTCTGCCCAGCACGCTCATATCGTACTGGCCCAGGACCCGACGGGAGAGATAGCCTAGTAGAAGGCCCATCTGGGTACTGAGAGCGGTTCGGCTGAGGAGCGAAAGCCCGGGCACAGCTACGGCAGACCGCTGCTCTAGCTCCTGGTAGATCTCGTCCACAGGCTTGAAGAGACTTCGGAAGGAGTCCACATTGGCATCGATCCACCCCTTGCGGTCGAGGACCGAAACCGGTGTCCGAGATCTGGGGAGGGTGGTTCGAGTGTAGGCGGAGATGGGATCCTCCAGCCGCCTGACCATCGCCTCGTACCGGCTGAGCAGCTCCGCGGCATTTCGCCCCGACTGGGGCTGATCGGTGCCGGAGGCCCGGATCGCGATACGCCTGACTCGATCCCAGTCGAGCAGTCCTTCTTCGCTCTCCATCCAGCGCCTGCCTGCCACGACCCACAAGGCGCCAGCTGCGGCTCCCAGTAGCACCCCGACCCCAAACGATCCACCTCTGTTTCCGGCCATAGGATCGATACCCTTGTTAGCAAATAACCGTGAGAGCCCTTGGAAGAACCCGAAATCGGGCTGGTGCCCTCCCGAGAAGTTCACCGTCGGCCTGGATCAGCAGCGGCTGGTCGGCCTCCACCTGGACGTCGCTGGCCTTGCAGCAGGTTACCTTGGGATGCCCCAGGTGGGTTCCTCGGTAGACTCGCGGCAGGTTCCACAGCAGCTCGAGGCGCCTTACGTCGCCGATGGTGACCAAGTCGAACAGCCCGTCATCGATCGAGGCCTCTGGAGCCACACGCATGCCACCGCCGAAGTACTTACCGATGCCCAGTACCAGTGCCAGGATCCTGTGAGTGCGCGTCTCTCCATCGGCTACCACGGTCACTGCCCTGTTCTCGTAGCTGAGGAACGTCGAGACAACGCTGGCCACATAAGGTACAGTGCCCCTGACGTATCTCGAGAAGCCGTTGCGGCGTCGGACCACCTCAGCGTCGTAGCCAACGCCGGCCGCGTTGACGAAGTAGCGCCGGGTGGTGCCGTCCTCACCTTCATAGGATACCACGCCCAGGTCGCACACCGTGGTCTCTCCTGCCAGGAGTCGGAGGCAGGCTGCCTCAATGTGGTGTGGGACTCCCAGGGTTCTGGAGAAGTCTGAGCCGGTGCCGCTGGGAAGCACGCCGAGCACCGGGACCGGTTCGGACTCCCGCGCGGAGAAGATCCCGTTCAGAACCTCGTTGACGGTGCCGTCTCCCCCCACGCACACCACATACCGGTAGCGGGCGCCTCGAGCCTCCCGCCCCAGCTTGACAGCGTGTCCGGGGTAGCGGGATATGGCCTCGTCGAACTGGACGACGTGGCGCAGGACCTCCCGCACTCGGGGCCAACGCCGTCCAGTGGTGCCTCCTGCCGATGCGGGGTTGACGATCATCAGGTAGGGAGGTCGCCCAACCATGGTCTCTCTGCCCTCTGCAGGGTTCTTCCGATCCCGTGGGGTCTCACGGTTCGGCGGTCGGGCATTTCCGCACCTCTGGCAGGCATTGGCGAGCGGGGATGACGGACCGCATGGGGATTCTATGGCTTGTGTCGGTGGGCCGCAAGGATGCAAGAATTACCGCCTTCAAATTGTGGCTTGTTCGGTTGACAGGGGACTGCAGCATCTAGGACAATCAGACCCCCGGCCCTCGGCAGAGGGCGTTCCATTCTTCAGCGGGCAGCTGGATGAGAGGAAATTCTCCAGATGGGCAGAGTCGCAGAGGTTGAAGGGGCCAGACCTGGCCGCGGGGGCACCCGTGGCCGATCTGGACTCTGGCGGAGCACGACCGCGGGCGTCGGCCTGGTCGGCGGCGGGCTGGCCTTGCTGGTGGCCGTAGTGGTGGTGGCATATCAGCTGGTTTACGCAGGGTCGATCTACCCTGGCGTCAGGGTCGGCGACATCCAGCTGGGAGGGATGTCCAGGGACAGGGCCCTCGAGACCGTCGGCGCGGTATTCAAGCAGAGGGCGGGGCGCACCCTCCTTCTGCGGGCCCCGGATGCCCAGTGGCAGCCGACCCTGGCGGAGCTGGGCGTTGGCTTCGACGCTAGGGCGGCAGTCGATGCCGCATACGGCGTGGGGCGCACCGGGAACCCACTGGAGCGGCTCGGGGCCCAGGTGTCGGCCCTCGTGCGGGGGTATGCGGCTTCCGCCCAGGAGATGGGCACAGATCGGGCGCGCCTCCAGGGGTACCTGGCTGGCCTCGCCCGGTCCATCGATCGACCGGTGAAGGACGCCGAGCTGGTCATCGGAAGCGATCTCAGCGTCACCATATCCCCATCGGTGATCGGAAGGAAGCTGGACCTGTCCGCGGCCGCGGCCGCGGTGGAGAGGGCAGCAGCCGATGGGAGCGACTCCATCGACCTCCCCGTGGCGGAGACGAAGCCTCAGAGGGTAGAAAAGGATCTGGAGGAGGCTCGCGCAAAGCTGTCGAGGATGCTTTCCGGGCCGGTGGTCATGGAGTTCGAGGGGCGCCGATGGACCCTGTCGGCGAAGGAGATCGCCGGGCTGGTGAACATCGACTACGGCAGCCGCCCATCGGTTTCACTCAAGGTCGATGCGCTGCGGGCCTTCGTGGATCGTATGGCTTCGGAGGTAGATCAGCCGCGGAAGGACGCGCGCCTGGACTGGAACGGTGGCAAAATCAGATTGCTGAGCCCGGGCCAGGATGGGCGGAAGATCGACAGGGAGAAGGCCGTCTCGCTGCTGGAGGAGGCCATATCCAGCGATCGGAGGCTGGTATCCATCCCCGGCGAGGTCGATAAGGCCATCGGCGGCTCCATAGACCCCAATTCCTTAGGGATCAGGGAGCGGATCGAGTTCGGGCAGACTGCCATTACAGGCGTGCCGGAGAAGGTCCACAACATAAAGCTTGCGGCGTCGAGGCTGAACGGGGTGGTGGTGAGGCCGGGGGAGACCTTCTCCTTCAACAAGGAGCTGGGCCCCACCACCCTAAAGAGCGGGTACCAGATCGGCTTCGGGATCTCGGTGAACAACGGCGAAATGCAGACGGTGCCATCGGTAGCTGGCGGCATCTGCCAGGTGGCGACCACCCTCCTCCATGCGGTGTTCTGGGCGGGCTACCCCATCGAGGAGAGGTATGCCCATCTCTACTGGATACCCAACTATGGACTGCCCCCTCGGGGGCTGGTGGGGCTGGACGCTACCGTCGATGACCCAGTGCTGGATTTCAAGTTCGTCAACAACACCGAGAACTACATCCTGATACAGACCAGGACCGACAACAACACCCTGGAGTTCGACCTCTACGGCACCAAACCGGGTTGGAAGGTGGAGGTGGAGGGGCCCATCATCACCAACGTGGTCAAGGCCGACCCGGCCACTGTCAGGCAGGAGGAGCCGACCTGGGAGGTGGGAAGGGAGCTCTGGGTCGAAAGGGCGACAGATGGGATGGATGTGGAGATCATCAGACGTGTGATACAGGGAAGCGATGTACGCACCTTGCATCTGAAGAGCCACTACCAGCCGTCGCGGAACGTCCTGATGGTTGGGACCAAGAAGCCGGATCCCACCCCGCAGCCGTCGCCATCCGCCGCCCCGACGCCCTCTCCAGCGGCGACCGCTCCCAGCGGAACGCCGGGGCCCTTGGCCACTCAGACTCCAAGGGCAGCTGGAAACTGAGTCGCTGTTCGGTCGCAGGTGGCGAGGTGGTCGCCATCAGAGAGAGCAGGGAGACTGAAGAGATGTATAAGTTCGATGATGAACTCCTGAAGTCCGGCACCACGGCCGAGAGGAGGCGGGCTGCCCTGGATGTCCTGGCGGCTGCCCTGGAGGCGGCCGATCCGCGCAAGGCGGTGGTCCACTCTCTTCGGCGGGAGGGCGACACCCTCTGCGTGGCCGAAAAGCGCTACGACCTCAGACAGTACGATCGGGTCCTGGTGGTGGGCGCAGGGAAGGCGGGAGCTGCCATGGCGGCAGGGGTGGAGGACGTTCTGGGTGACAGGGTTTCCGGCGGGGTGGTGAACGTAAAGTACGGCCATGTGGCCCCAACCAGGAGGGTAGAGATCCACGAAGCGGCGCATCCCGTTCCCGACGAGAGCGGGTTGGCGGGGACCAGACGCATGGTGGAGCTGCTGAGAGAAGCCGGTCCCAGGGATCTGATCATCACCGTGATCTCGGGCGGCGGATCCGCCTTGATGGACCTCCCGGTGGATGGGATAACCCTGGACGAGATGAAGGCGTTGACGGATGCCATGCTCCGATCGGGGGCTACCATCAACGAGATAAACACCATCCGCAAGCACCTCTCGGAGGTGAAGGGCGGAGGCCTGGCGCGGATCGCTAGCCCAGCCACGGTCATCTCTCTGATCCTCTCGGATGTGGTGGGGAACCCCCTCGACTTCATCGCATCGGGACCCACCGTGCCCGACAGCACTACCTTCCGTGATGCCTGGGCCGTGCTGGAGCGATACGGCCTGACTGAAGTGGTTCCGCGCAGGATAGCGGAGAGGCTTCAGGCGGGAGTGCTCGGGCTAGTCCCCGAGACCCTCAAGGATGGGGACCCAGCGTTCGAGCGCGTGCAGAACGTGGTGGTAGCCAGCAACGAGCTAGCGGCTGCCGCCGCGGAGGAGAAGGCGCGGGATCTGGGGTTCAGCACGCTGCTGCTATCCACCTTCGTGGAGGGAGAGGCGAGAGAGGTGGCCAAGGTTTTCGCCGCCATCGCGCGGGAGGTGCTGGCCTACGGAAGACCCGTCCCGAGGCCCGCCTGCATCATTGCAGGAGGCGAGACCACCGTCACGGTGAGGGGCGATGGGAAGGGAGGCCGCAACCAGGAGATAGCGTTGTCGGCGGCCATCAAGATCGCCGGTCTGGAGGATGTGATGATCGTCCCGGCGGCAACGGATGGGAACGATGGCCCGACCGACGCCACCGGGGCAATCGCCGATGGGAGCACCGTCGCTAGGGCCAGGGCGTTGGGACTCGACCCCGCGGACTTCCTGAGCAGGAACGACGCCTACCACTTTTTCGAAAGGCTTGGGGACCTGATAAAGACCGGACCGACCAACACCAACGTGAACGATCTCACATTCGTCTACGTGTTCTAGCTGGTTCTAGCTGGTCGCGGCGTCGGAGGCCATCTAGCCGCCACGTGGTCTTCGACGCCGACCAGGCAATCGAGGAGGGGCCATGCCCAGGTTCCAGAGCGCGGTCGGCGAGGATGGATGGCAGCGGGTGCGTGAGGTCGGGGAGGCAGGGCTCCTGGTGGGCATCCCCAGCTTCAACAATGCGGCAACCATAGGCCATGTGGTTAGGGCATCGGCCGAGGGGCTCGCCCTTCACTTCCCATCAGAGCGGGGTGTCGTGGTGGTGTCTGACGGCGGATCGTCGGATGGAACGCTGCAGGTAGTAAGAGACACGCCAGTTCCGGATGGGGTCGAGAAGGTTGTGCTGGCCTACAGAGGGCTTCCAGGGAAGGGAAGCGCGTTCCGCGCCATCTTCGAGATCGCTCGGACCCTGGGTGTGAGGGCGTGTGTGGTCGTAGATTCCGACCTCCGGAGTATCACCCCTGGATGGATCGGACTGCTGGCCGGGCCAGTGCTGGAGGGCAGCTTCGGCTATGTTGCCCCCTACTACGTGCGGCACAAGTACGACGGAACCATCACCAACAGCATCGCGTACCCGCTGACACGGGCACTGTACGGCGTGGGGGTTCGCCAGCCCATAGGCGGCGACTTCGGCTTCTCTGCTCGGCTACTGGAGCACTACCTCGGGCAGGACGTTTGGGAGAGCGATGTGGCGAGGTTCGGCATAGACATCTGGATGACGACTACCGCCATCAACGAAGGCTTCCAGGTCTGCCAGGCGCAGCTTGGGGCGAAGATCCACGATGCCAAGGACCCTGCCGCATCGCTGGGGCCGATGTTTCGACAGGTAGTCGGAACGCTGTTCGATCTGATGAGGCGGTACCGCGATCGGTGGTCCAAGGTGAAAGGCTCGAGCCCCGCTCCACTGGTGGGGGAGGCAGTAGGTGTGGAGCCGGAGGAGGTGCCCGTGACCGTGCCGGCCATGATCGCGAGGTTCCGGGAGGGATGCTCTCGGCATTGGGATCTCTGGATGGAGGTCCTGGCCCCTGAGACCTTGGGACAGCTGAACGGCATTGCGGGGCTGGACGACGGCGCCTTCCGTTTCCCGGTGGATCTCTGGGTTCGGGTCATCTACGATTTCGCGGTGGCCTACCAGCTGCGCGGAGCCGATGCCGGCGAGATGCTGGAGTCGCTGACTGCCCTGTACTATGGCCGAACCGCCGCCTTCTGTAGGGAGACCGCCCATATGACCACTGCACAGGTGGAGGCCGGGGTGATCGAGGCCGTGGCTGCTCGGTTCGAGGAGCTGAAACCCTACCTCCTGGAGAGGTGGGAGCTGGTGGGATAGCCTGAGGCGCGGGCCTCGTGGCACGTCTGCTCCGATAGCGAAGTGCCGGTGCCGATCGGCCCGCGGGCGGGGGTTACCCCCGCCCAACGTGTCGAGTTCAGTGTGCCGAATACCCGGACCTAGCGGAAGCGTTGGTGATGGGAGTGCACGCCAACAGGTTGGCGCCCTCCAACAGCGCAATGGCCGGGTTACATGGCCTTGACGGCTTTCTCCGCCTTCTTGAAGTATCGGTCCACGTAGCTCTCGGCATCCTTCAGCAGGTCCAGCAGGATCGGCTTCATCTCCGGAACGACCCGCTCCGAGACGAACTCGCGCCCGGCCCGCACGGCCTCTGTGTCTCCGATCTCCCTGGCGCGCTCCAGCACCATCTGAGCCGGCATTGCTCTCTGCTCGCGGGCGGACCTTCGCGCGATGGCGTAGGCCAGAATCCCTGCAATGAGCCCGCTGGCAAGGAGCAACCCTATGGGGAACCTGTTACCGTCCATCAGTGCCCTCCTGGCATCCTCACACCGACCGGAGAGCCCATCACCTGGACCTAGGGAACGGTGACGGTGCCGCCTCCGTCGGGCGGGAACGAGGGCAAGATGCGTGCCGGTTCCGCTACACTTCGATGGCGTGCTGCCGCAGCTTGGTCTGGAGCTCCTCCGCATCCATCCCGAGCAGCTTGGCCGCAGCCGAGGTGCTACCTTCGCAGTGGGCCAGGGCCTGCTGAAGAAGCTGCTTCTCGATGTCGCCCATGATCTCCTTGAAGGACTGGTTCCCTTGGAGTTTCTGCTCCAGGTCGACGAAGCGCTTCTGCTTGGCCGGTGTGAGCTGGAGGTGCTGGCTGGTGATGATCCCGCCCTGCGCCATGACGACGGCCCGCTCGATGGTGTTCTCCAGTTCGCGGACGTTGCCCGGCCAATCGTGCTTCTCGAGGACCTTAAGGGCCTCCTCGGTGATGCGCGAGGGTGGACTGCTGACGCTGAACCGGTGCTTATGCAGGAAGTGCTCCACCAGGAGCGGAATGTCCTCCTTGCGCTCCCGCAGGGGAGGCATGTAGATGGAGATGACATTCAGGCGGTAGTAGAGATCCTCCCTGAATCTGCCGGCGGCGACCTCGGCGGCAAGGTCCTTGTTGGTGGCCGCGATCACCCGCACGTCCACTTGAATGGGGACCGACCCGCCTACGCGCTCGAACTCCTTTTCCTGCAGTACCCGCAGCAGCTTCTTCTGGGTGCCAAGCGACATCTCCCCGATCTCGTCGAGGAAGATGGACCCCTTGTGAGCCATCTCGAAGCGGCCCTTACGCTGCACCATGGCTCCGGTGAATGAGCCCTTCTCGTGCCCGAAGAGCTCGCTCTCCAGCAGGGTCTCCGGCAGCGCGGCGCAGCTCACCTTCACCAGTGGTCCCTGACGATAGGAAGAGTTCTGGTGGAGGGTCTGCGCGACCAACTCCTTTCCGGTACCCGTCTCGCCCCAGATCAGGACGGTGGCATCGCTGCGAGCCACGCGACCGATGGTCTTGTAGACCTCCTGCATGGCGGGAGTGCGCCCAATGATGCGGTCAGAGGGGTCGGGTCGCTCCAGCTGCACGCGGAGCTTCTTCACCTCGGCGGCCAGCTCCTGATAGTCGAAGAAGCGACGCACGGTCAGCAGCACATCGTCCAGCTCGAAGGGCTTGGTGATGTAGTCGAAGGCCCCCAGCTGGATGGCCTGGATGGCCGAGTTGGAGGTGCCGTGGGCCGTCATCAGCAGGACCGGCACCTTCAGGTTCTGCTCGCTTAGCTTCTTCATGACCTCTATGCCGTCCCATTCGGGCATCCGGAGGTCCATGATGAGAAGATCCGGGGTGAGCTGGGGGAGCATGCGGAGCACCTCGCCCCCGGACTTGGCTTCCGAAGTCTCGTACCCTTCGCTCTCGAGGAAGTTCTTCAAGAGCAATCGGATAGAGGGGTCGTCGTCGGCAATCAGGATTTGCTTCTTAGACATTCCTATTGCGCCCCGTTGCTAATTGCTGCACCCGTGATTTTAGCCCAAGGATGCGCCTGTTTCAAGCAACATGTACTTGGAAGGCCCATCGGTCAGCTGGACACCCTCCTGGGACCCCATGGGTTTCAGCCGCCCGGTGCTCGTCGGCGCCATCATCGAGGGCTACCTGCCGAGGTCTCTCGTCCTCACCCGTCCGCGCGTATCGCTCGGTACTCCGCCGCCGCCAGTGCGAAGTCCTCCATGGCCTGCCGTAGCACCTCCTCGTACTCGGCTCCCTCCAGCCGAAGTATGTAGGCGGGATGGTAGGTCGCCATCAGTTTCTTTCCGGAGAGGCCGCTGAACCAGTGCCCGTGCTCCTGAGTCATCCGGAAGCCGCGATGGATGAGCACGTTGGCGGCCAGGTTGCCCAAACAGAGTATGAGCCTGGGGGAGATGATCCGCAATTCCCGGTCCAGGTATTGCTTATAGAAGGCGAGCTCGTCCGCCCGCGGCAGCCGGTTCTTCACCCGGCCCCCCACCAGCTTGGACGCCCGCCTCTTGAGAACGTTGGTGATCCACAGCTCCTCCCGTCTCAGCTGGGCGGAGGCGAGGAGCCTGTCCAGCAGCTGACCGGCGCGCCCCACGAAGGGGCGGCCCTCGATCTCCTCTCTCTCTCCCGGGCCCTCGCCCACCAGAACCATGGGGGAGTGGGGGTCGCCCTCCCCGAATACAACCGTGGGTGACGAGTCCGAAAGGGGGCACCCCTCGCACTGCTCCAGCTCCCTGCGGAGCTGCTCCAACTCGGCCACGACTCTATTCACCGCCCCGCACCGGTGCCGGCCCGGCAAGCGCCTGTCCGCCATGATCGGCGGCGTGCGCAGGTGGAAAGCGATCGTTGAGACGTCTACTGAAATCGGTCCGGGCGGCAGCCGTGAACTAGGCTGGGCAATAGCCGTGCCACGAGGAGGATGTTGGAATCATGGACTGGGTGACTCCCCCAGGGTCACATCGAAGGTCCGCCGCGTACTCCCGCGGTAGGCCTCTATCCTTACCGTCTGGCCTATCTTCAGCTTGGCCAGACTGCTTCTGAGGTCCCGGTCGGAGCGTATCTCATCGGCATCGATCTTGACTATGATGTCGCCGGCCTGCATTCCGGCCCTGGCCGCGGGTCCACCGCGAACGGTGCGGGCAATGTAGACGCCCCTGTCCACTGGCAGACGATACTGCCTTGCCAGCGCCGGTGTTACCGTGACCAGTTCCACCCCTAGGTAGGGCCGGCGGACCTTCCCGTAAGCGAGAAGGTCCTCTACGATGGGCTTGGCGCTGTTGATGGAGATGGCGAACCCGATCCCCTGGGCTGGGACCGACGCCGAGCCCGTGGCGACCGCCGTGTTGACCCCGACAACCTGCCCCAGCATGTTCACTAGCGGCCCCCCGCTGTTCCCCGGGTTGATGGCGGCGTCGGTCTGAATGAGCTGGTGGAGGGTGGCGCCATTGGGCTCGTCGATGCTGCGGTTGAGGGCGCTGACCACTCCTGCCGTGACCGTGGGACCCCCTTCCAGCCCCAGGGCGTTCCCGATGGCCACCACCGATTCCCCTATCTGGAGGCTGTCGGAGTCGCCGAAGGAGACGACAGGAAGGTTGTCGGGGTCTATCTGGACCACGGCCAGGTCGGTGGACGGGTCCCTACCCACCAGCCGGGCGTTGTAGCTCTTGTCCCGATCTGGCAGGGTAACCACCATCTCGTCGGCGCCCTCTACCACATGGTTGTTGGTTATGATGTAGCCGCGCCGATCGAAGACGGCGCCAGATCCCACGCCGCTGGTGGGCACCGGCTCGAAGAAGCTGGGGGCGGTCCCCTTGACCAGGATCTGGGCCACGGCCGGCCTGACCTTGGCCACCACCTGAACAACGGTGAGCTGGCCAGATGGGCTGGCAGCCACCGACTGGACGGCTTCACGGCGTTCTGGACCAGCCGGTGCGGCAGGGGGCGGCGGTGCTACGAGAAGTGTGGCTGCGGGCGCGGCGGCGGCCGTGGAGGAGGCTGCTGGGGTCTGAGTGGCCTCCTGCCGGGCGACGCCCGCGGGCTGCTCCCCTCTCGCCAGCAGCTGTGGCAGGCCGCAGGCAGTGGCGGACAGTACGATGGTGGCCCCCATTGCGGCGGCCAAGGCGGGTCCCGAGAAGGCTCGGCTGCTCCACAAAGGACTCAACTCTCCCTGCCAGGAGTCTTCTGAGGGAACGGTGAAGCGCACCAGAGTAGTATATCATCCTGGGACGGCGGGCGGGGGAAGGCGCGGACCCGGACGTGGCTCAGATGGCGGTTCGATCTCTGGTTAGACCCTTAGCCAGGACGAGGAGCAGAACCGAGGTGACTAGTGCTGCGATGGTGTCGGCTGCTGAGAGCACGGTCACAGAGCCACCAGAGATGGCCAGAAACAGCCATCCTCCCACGATGGCGCCGACAACGGCGACCACCACGTCCTCCAGCAGCCGGTGGCCGTTAGCCAGCAGCGCGGATACGATCCCCACGCCCAGACCTACTAGTGTCCACGACAGAAGTGTCATCAGCCAATGGCTTTTCCATGCTCGCGTCCGGGCGCGGCGCTGTTCTGGGCGGCGCCCGGAGGCCTCGCGTTGCTCGCACCAGATAGAACAGACTCTTATGTCAGGCGAGAAGCAGGGAGTGTGCCTGGTATAATCCTCACCACAGACTTCTTCGAAGGAGCGTGATCCGAATGGATAAGGCCATCGACCTTCGCAGTGACACCGTGACCCTACCCACCCCGAGGATGAGGGAGGTGATGGCACAGGCGGAGCTGGGGGATGACGTGTACGGGGAGGATCCGACGGTCAATCGGCTGCAGAGGCTGGCCGCGGAGATGCTTGGCAAGGAGGCGGCTCTGTTTACCGCCAGCGGAACCATGAGCAACCTGGTGGCAGCACTGGCCCACTGCGATCGCGGCGACGAGATGATAGTGGGAGATCAGGCCCACATCTTCTACTACGAGGTGGGAGGTGCTTCCGCGCTGGGAGGGATCCAGGTGAGGACCGTTCCCAACCATCAGGGCGCGCTGGACCCTGCCGAGGTGGAGGCCGCCATACGGGACCCGCGGAACATCCACTTCCCCAGAAGCCGGCTGGTCTGCCTCGAGAACACCCACAACCGCTGCGGAGGAGTGGCGCTCACCGCTGACCAGATCGAGGCGGTAGCGGAGGTGGCCCACAGACACGGCCTCAGGCTGCACCTGGACGGGGCTAGGCTCTTCAACGCTTCGGTGGCGCTCGGGGTGGATGCTGCCAGCCTGGTTCGGAGCTGCGACTCGGTCAACATCTGTCTGAGCAAGGGACTGTGCGCACCCGTCGGGTCGCTGCTGGTGGGCTCTGAGGAGTTCATCGCCCGTGCTCGCAAGGTGCGGAAGATGGTGGGTGGAGGGATGCGGCAGGCCGGTGTCCTTGCGGCCGCGGGTATCGTGGCGCTAGAGGAGATGGTCGGTCGGCTGGCCGAGGACCACGCCAACGCTCGCCTGCTGGCCGAGGGGATCTCATCTATCCCCGGACTGAGTGTAGACATGGGGGCGGTCCAGACCAACATCGTAGTGGTGGAGGTGGTTGCCCCCGCCCTTTCCGCGGAGGAGTTCATCCGACGGATGGCCCAGCGTGGCGTGAAGGTCAGCCCCTTCGGCGGTCGGTTCGTGCGGATGGTGACCCACTACGGGATAGAGAGGGCCGATGTGGAGCGGGCGCTGGAGGTAGCCAGGGAGGCCGTGGCGGCCTAGTGCTCCGCCTGGGGGGAGAATGGGGTGGGTGGGGGCAACTGCCCCCACCCACCCGCGTACCCAAGGCCGCCGAAGGTCTCCCTACCTGGGCAGGAACTCCGTGGTGAAGACGGTGTCGACGTTGATGGGGGCGCTGAGAAGCTTCATCTGCAGCATCCAGTCCGCGTAGCCCTGCCAGCGCTCTCTGGTCTGCCAGCCGAATACGGGCACTCCCTCGCGCCAGAGGGGGATCAGCAGGCGGATCCCCTGCTCCTCCATCTTCCGGTTCGTCTCAGGGTTTGCTTTCACCAGGATATCCAGCGCCGTCTGGGGGTCTCTGGCCGCCTCCTCGAACCCCTTCGCCGTGGCCCGGAGGAAGGCCCTGATCACATCGGGCTGCTCCCTCGCCACCTTGTCGTTGGTGACCAGCACCAGCTCGTAGTAGTCTGGAACCCCCCACTGCTCCACCCGCATCACATCCACTGGATAGCCCTCCATCTCTGCCAGGATGGACTCGTGGGTCCAGTAGGCGCCTAGGGATGCGTCCACCTTCTTCCCGATCAGCGCCTGCACCAGGTCGTAGCCCACGTTCACCAGCTCTACCTTGTCGATGGAGCTGCCATCCTTGGCCATCATGGTGCTGAGCAGAGCCTCGTGCCCCGGGATGCCCGGGTAACCGACCTTCTTGCCCTCGAGCTGGCGTGGTCTCGTAATCCCGGACGACTTGAGTGTCATCACCGAGTTGAGCGGGTGTTGAACCAGTGCCGCCACCGACTTGATGGGGATGCCCTCTGGGGCTGCCAGAAGCACATCGGACTGGTAGCTGATGCCGAAGGTGTCCTTGCCGGACCCTACGAGCTTCAGGACGTCCTCCGGGTTGGAGGGGACGTAGAGGTCGACGTCCAGGCCCTCATCCCGGTAGAACCCCTTCTCCTTGGCCACATAGAGTCCCGCGTGGTCGGAGTTGGGGTACCAATCCAGTGCCACCGAGACCTTGACCGGGGTGCCGGCTTTGGCCGCGGGCGTAGCTCCGGCCGGTGTCGCCGCTCCCGAGGGTTGCTGCGCGGGAGGCTGCGTAGCTGTCGGCGTCGCCGGCTGGCAGGCCGCCGAGGACAGAACGATGATGAACAGGGCGATCAGCAAGCTCTTCATGGCTGTTACCTCTTTCCGTTGCCGTTGGTATGCCAGGGGATCACGAAGCGCTCCGAGAAGGCTAGAATCTGGAAGAGAGCGATACCCATGACGGAGAGCACGACTATGGAGGCGAACACCCGGGCAGTCTGGAACTGGGATGCGGATCTGACCATGAGGTAGCCTAGGCCGGAGCTGGCCCCCACCCACTCCCCGATGACGGCCCCGATGACGCTTACGGCCACGGCCACCTTGGTGCCCGACATGAGGAAAGGCAGAGAGGCGGGGACCTGGGCCTTCATGAAGATCTGCCGTCGCGAGGCACCCATGGATCGAAGCAGTTTGACCAGCTCGGGGTCGACAGATCGCAGCCCGTCCACCGTGTTCACGACGATGGGGAAGAAGCAGATCAGCGCGACGACGATCACCTTCGGAAGCAGACCGTAGCCGAACCAGATCAGCAGGATAGGGGCTATGGCCACCACGGGAATGGTCTGGGACGCGATGACGAAGGGGTATACCGCGCGCTCCAGGGTTCGAGAGTAGGCGATAGCCACGGCCAGCACCACCCCGACGACGAAGGAGAGGGCGAAACCCACCAGCACCTCCTGCAGGGTGACCCATCCGTGGAAGGCCAGCAGGTCCCTCGAGCCGATGAGCGCGGCGCCGATATCGGTGGGGGAGGGCAGCAGCCATCGAGGCACCCCGAGCGCCTGAACGGCACCCTGCCAGAGGAGCAGCACCGCGCCCACCAGGGCGGAGGGGGGGAGCCACTCGGCGGCCGTGCCCGGAGCCGTCCTCGACCCCGTGGGAGAGGCTCTAACCCCTCTTCTGCCGGACGTGGAACTGGGAACTGTCATGTCAGATCCCCCTCCGCTTCGGGGCCGCCTTCTCCTTCTCCTCTTCCGCATCCGCATGGCGACCCGCGAGGATGCCCCCGCCGCGCGCAGCGCGGCGCAACGGCATAAGGTCTTCGTCCATGGCCTTGCGCGCCTCCTCGCGGATCGATCCCAGCAGGTCCGCCTTCAGCCTGCCGAAGCGGTCCGAGGTTACCATGCCGTAGTCTCGCGGCCTCGGGAGGTCCACCTCCAGCGCCAGCTTCACCCGGCCGGGCCGGGCGGTCAGGACGTATATCCGGTCGGAGAGAAGCAAGGCCTCTTCCACGTCGTGGGTGATGAAGAGGATCGTCTTGCGAAGCCCATCCCACAGCTTCAGGAGCCACTCCTGCATGTTGGAGCGGGTGAGGGCGTCTAGGGCGCCGAAGGGCTCGTCCAGGAGCATGATCGGCCGGTCGGCCAGCACAGTGCGGAGGAAGGCCGCCCGCTGGCGCATTCCGCCCGAGAGGGTTGCAGGGTAGGCGTTCTCGAAGCCCTGCAGGCCGAAGAGCTCGAAGAGGGATGCTGCCCTCTTGCGCGCCTCGGGCTTGGGGACGCCCAGGATCTCCAGCCCCAGGATGGTGTTATCCAGCACCGTGCGCCACGGCATTAGGAGGTCCTTCTGGGGCATGTAGGCCACTGTGCCTATCCTTCGGTCGGCTGGCCGGCCATCGAACCGAATGGTACCTGTAGTTGGGTCCTCCAGCCCTGCGATCACGTTGAGAAGGGTGCTCTTGCCGCAGCCGCTGGGGCCGATGATGGTGACGAACTCCCCCTCCCGCGCGAAGAGGTCGACATCCCTGAGTACCGGGAGAGGGCCAGTCTCGGTGGGGAAATCGACGCTGATACCCTCTAACTCGATCTTGAGCCGACTCGCTGCTGCCATGTTGTCAAGCCTCTGGGCCCTGGACAATAGGAGGGGCGCCGGACCTGCAGGCCAGCGCCCCTCTTCCCGAGCGGATCGTAGAACCGTTTCCTACGCTGGCATTACCCAGGTCAGGTTCGACGGTCGGCGGCGGAATCTCGGCCGCCATCTCAGCCCGGCTAACCCCGAGCTCCCGTATCCAGGCTATCGTAGCTTTTCCCGTGGCACCAGAGTAGCAGCTGGGGCGCTCCACTGTCAAGGCGATCTCGCGCGGGCTGGCGCAGTGCCGGGCAACGTTCTTGCTCTATGTGGCATGGGTAGCCCGGCCACCAGACGGGGGCCAAGTGTGAGGCGCTTTCCAGGTCGTGGCTCGGGATCCAGAAGGCGATCTCCGCGTCTACCGGCCCATCAGGGCAGCGGATCAGGGTTCGGTCGCCCACGGGCTGGAGGGGTGCGATGAAAACAGTCATGGTGGTTGAGGACGATGTCGCGGTGCTGGATCTCCTGGATATAGTGCTGAGGGACGCGGGATACCTTCCGGTGCTGGTGGCTACCAGCGAGCAGGTCCCGCAGAGGGTGATGTCGGAGAGGCCTGATGTCATCCTGCTGGACATGCTGATAGAGCCCTCACCGGGAATGGAGGTGCTGGCTTCCATCCTGAAGATGGGCAACCATCCCCCAGTCATAATGATGTCGGCGGAGGTCGTCGGGGCGAGGGTGATGCAGAGGATTGCCCGGTCGTTGGGGGCGGCCGACTTCATCGAGAAGCCCTTCGACATCTCCCAGCTTCTGGACAAACTGGAGGACGCTCTGCGCACAACTGCTTGACGGGCCAGGGGTCGCGCATGTCGCGGAATCCGCTGCCTCGCTTCTGCCGAAGCGCGCAACCCGCTAAAATGAGTGCTGGCGCCGTTCTGCCCGGTAACCGGCGAACAGCCCCACGTAGAGATCATCTTCATCTGAGCGAGGGATTGGATTGTCTGCGGAGCTAAAAGGGAAGCTGGTGGTTGGCCAGTCGGGCGGCTGTACAGCAGTGATCAACAGCAGCCTGGTGGGCGTGGTCGAGGAGGCCCAGACGCACCGATGCATTCGAGGGGTGCTGGGCATGCTGCATGGCATCGAGGGGCTGCTGAGAGGAGAGGTGGTGGACTTGAGTGCCGAGAGGCCTTCCACTCTGCAGGCCTTGAGGCGCACGCCGTCGGCCGCTCTGGGCTCCTGCCGGTACCGGCTCCAGGACGACGACATTGCGCAGATCATCGACCAGCTTCGCAGGCATGACGTCCGCTATTTCGTCTACATCGGGGGAAACGACTCGGCCGACACCTCGTTGCGGGTCTCCAGGGCTGCCCAGGAGGTGGGGTACGAGATGAGGGTGATGGCGGTGCCCAAGACCATCGATAACGATCTGCCCGTCACCGACCACTGTCCAGGATATGGGTCCATCGCCCGGTTCGTTGCCCAGAGCACCCGAGATGCCGGCATGGACACGGAGGCCATGAAGCGGTATGACCCGGTGAAGATCGTGGAGGTAATGGGGCGTGACGCTGGATGGGTTGCCGCAGCCAGTGCTCTCGGGAAGAGAGATCCTGCAGATGCCCCCCACCTGATCTACGTTCCGGAGGTGGTTTTCGACGAGGCACGCTTTCTAGATGACGTCAGAAGGGTCCACGGCGAAATCGGGTATGTGGTGGTGGTGCTGACCGAGACCATCCGGGATGCTCGGGGACGTGTGGTGGGGAGCGATAAGCCCTACTTCGTGGACCCCTTCGGCCACGGGTATTACGAGAGCCCGGCCGCATATCTATGCAGGCTGGTTACCCGGGAGCTGGGGCTTCGGGCGAGGTTCGACAAGCCGGGCACCATCCAGCGAATGTCCATGGCCCTAGCCTCCGGCGTCGACCTGGAGGAGGCGCACCTGGTGGGGAGGCGCGCGGTGAAGTACGCCGTAGAAGGGCGCAGTGGCCAGATGGTGGTGCTGGTCAGGGAGAACGGGTCTGGCTACCGCTGCATCACTGACTCGGCACCACTAGAAGAGATAGCCAATGCCGTGAAGCCCCTTCCGAGGGAGTTCCTCAACGCGGATGGCAACTTCGTCTCGGATGGCTTCCTGCGATACGCCACACCGCTGATAGGTGGTCCCCTGCTGGAGTATGCCCGGCTGGAGCGGCACCCGGTGGCCGAATGGTAGTGCGCTGGCACGGCCGGTGCGTTTCGGACGGCCGATGGAGATCCGACTTTTCTCGGGATCGGCAAACCCGGATCTGGCAGCGGCTGTCGCACGCAAGCTGAAGATCTCCCTCGCGAGGAGGCTGCTGCAGCGGTTTCCGGACGGCGAGGTGAACCTGCGGCTGGAGGAGAGCGTTCGGGGCTGCGACGTCTACCTGCTGCAGTCCACCTGCCCGCCGGTGGACGAGCATGTGATGGAGCTCCTCGTCATGGTGGACGCCTGCCGGAGGGCAGGAGCCGGCCGGATCACGGCCATAGTCCCGTACTACGGCTACTCCAGACAGGAGAAGAAATCGGTTGGTCGTGAGCCGATAACCGCGCGGCTGGTCGCGGACCTGCTCAGCGTAGCGGGCTCGGACCGGGTCGTTTCTCTGGACCTGCACGCTCCCGCCATCCAGGGGTTCTTCACCATCGGGATGGACCACCTGACCGCCGTGCCGATCCTGATCCGCCACATCCTGGCCAGACGGAGAGAGGGGATGGTGGTTGTCTCCCCGGACACCGGTAGGGTCAAGCTGGCCGAGAGGTATGCCAAGGGGTTGGGGCTGCCCATGGCCGTGCTGCACAAGGAGAGGCTAGGGGGTGGCGAGACGGAGGTGCACGCGGTCATCGGCGACGTGCGCGACCGCAGACCGCTGGTGGTTGACGACATGATCACTACCGGTGGCACCATCGAGGGGGCGGTGAAGGCGCTGCTGTCCGCGGGCGCTAGGCCGGAGATCGTGGTGGCCGCCACTCACGGATTGCTGGTGGATGGGGCCACGGCCCGACTGAGCGATCCGTCCATCGTGGAGGTCGTGCTGACCGACACCGTGCCCGTGACGCCGGAGAGACGGCTGCCGAAGATGCACATCCTCTCGGTGGACGGCTTGCTGGCCGAAACCATCCGCCGGCTGAACGAGAATCGCTCCATCAGCGAGCTGTTCCCGGCTCGCTACGACCACCACCCGGTGTGAGGGGATGCCAGAGCTACCGGAGGTGGAGACCATCAAGAGGCAGCTCCGCGACCTGGTAGTGGGGCGAACCATCCAGGATGCCAGGGTGATGGACCCACGGCTGGTGAGGTTCCCCTCGGTTCCCGAGTTCGAGAGAGGGCTTAGAGGCCAGCGTATCGATGCTGTCGACAGGAGGGCCAAGTATCTCCTGATCCGCCTGTCCTCGGGCAGAATCCTCGCCGTCCACCTGGTTCTCACAGGGCAGCTTCTCCTGCTGGAGCCGGGTATCCCCATGCAGCGTTCTGCCCGGATGGTCCTGGACCTGGACGATGGCCAACAGATCAGGCTGGTGGACGCCAGCCACTTGGCGCGCGTGTACCTGGTCAGCGAGCAGGAGATGGAGGGCCAGCTACACCTCTCGGAGTTGGGCCCTGACGCGCTCTCCGACGAGCTTACGCCCCAGCGGTTCAAGGCTCTTCTGAGGGGGAGTGGGCGAGCTATCAAGGCCCTGCTGTTGGACCAGAAGGTCATTGCTGGCCTGGGCAACATCTACACCGACGAGGTGCTGCACGCTGCCAGGATCCACCCTCTGCGGAGAGCCGGGAGCCTGACGTCGGACGAGGCGGAGAGGCTGTACAGGGCCATCCGGGCGATCCTCCGGGACGCCGTGGAGCTTCGCGGCACCACCATCAGGTCGTACCGGGACCTGCTGGGACGGAAGGGGGGCTACCAGGATCTGCTGAAGGTGGTGGGTCGTGCCGGGAAGCCGTGCTTCGGCTGCGGTGGCACGGTAGAGAGGATGCAGGTGGCGGGCAGGGAGACCTACTACTGTCCTGCCTGCCAGCGCGAGGAGGCAGCTGCCTAGCGGGCCTGGCGCCACCCCTCTCGGTAGTATCCTTGGAGCACCGGCTGGATCATGCTGTTGGGCTGCTCCTGCAGGCGGGGCATGTCCGCCGGGAAGGTGAAGAGAGAGCGGAGGGTGGGGACGTCCAGGAAGCGCGTTGGCACCGAGACGGCCAGTCGGTCCACCGCGAGAGCCGTCCGCGACGCCATGACGAACCCCCAGTCGCCAAAAGTGGGTATGTGGGCATGGTATGGGAGCGCCAGCGGCCAGACCTGCTGGACGGTGGCCACGATGCACCAGAAGGCCTCTGGGGCAAAGTAAGGGGATGTTGCCTGGGTTGCAAACACCCCTCCCGCGGCGAGCCGCCTCGCGGCCAGCCGGTAGAACTCCACGGTGTAGAGCTTCTGAAGGTTCTCGTTTCTGGGGTCCGGCAGATCTGCCAGGATGACGTCGTAGAAGCCCGTGTCCTCCTCCAGGAACTTGAAAGCATCGGTGTTGACCACCCGGAGCCGCGGATCGCTCAGGGAACCCCCGTTCAGCTTGGCCAGCTCCGGCTGGGTCTGGAACAGATCCGTGACCTGCCGGTCCAGGTCCACCAACGTGACCTGTGCGACGTCGGGATACTTCAGCACCTCCCTGGCAGCAAGGCCATCTCCCCCTCCTAGGATCAGCACCGAGGTGCGACCGGCCGCGGCGGCCATGGCGGGGTGGACCAGCGACTCGTGGTACCGGTATTCGTCCAGTGAGCTGAACTGCAGATTGCCATCGAGGAACAGCCTGATGTCGTCCCTCCATCTAGTGATGGTGATCTGCTGGTAGGGTGTCTGGGCCGAGTAGACCACGGGGTCCCTGTAAAGCTGCTGCGCGAGCTCCCTCCACAGACTGTCGCTGTGGACCAGCCCGGCGGACAGCAGGCCCGCCACCGAGAGCAGGAGGGCGGCGGCCGTGCGGCGTGCGTCCAGCTGCCTCCATCCAGAGTAGAGGACCAGGCCGGCCACAGCGGTGTTCAGCAGCCCCACCACCAGCGCCGTGCGGATAAGGCCTAGATGCGGCAACAGCAGGATCGGGAAAGCCAGCGAACCCAGGAGACCACCCAGATAGTCGAAGGAAAGGACATTGGCGATGTTGACGCGGAGCGTGTAGCGCTTGGATAGGAGCCTGGTCAGTATAGGGATCTCCAGCCCCACGAGGATGCCGATTGCGGCGATGACCGCGAACATGATCGGCAGGTAGACCGATCTCATGCTGCCGTAGGTGAAGTAGAGCAGGAGGGTGGAGCTTCCGCCGATGGCTCCGATCAGCAGCTCTATGGCGATGAAGACCATCAGAAGCTCGCCGTGGACCCTTCGGGACAGGTAGGAACCCACCCCCATGGAGGTCAAGAAGAGTCCGATGGTCACGGAGAACTGGTAGATCGAGTCGCCCAGCAGGTAGGAGCTGATGGTGGCGATCATCAGCTCGTAGACGATGGCGCAGGCGGCTATGACGAAGACGGAGAAAAGGAGAGGCAGGGGACGGGCCCCATCCCCTGCCACCACAGGATCGGCTTCTTCTCGCATGAAAGGCCTCGATGCCCGGTTGCCGGTGCCCGCGGCGGAGCCTTGCCGTCCGCCGGCGGTCGGATCGCGGTGAGTCAGCGGATGGCGGCGAATATGATGATGGCCATTCCCACCATCACCCCCGCCACCACGATACCAGCGGCCACATTCCCCTTCTTGATCTCCTCGTGGTATGCCACCGGGTCGAAGGCATCGAACACCCGGAAGGCCGCGATAAGCAGGACAACCCCGATGAAGGCCCAGACGATGGACGACACGATCGAAGATAGCACGGCAGTCGCATCCATTGGCTACTTTCCTCCAAATCCTCCCCTAATCCCGCCGCCGCCGATGCTGCCGCCGCTGCTGCGGCTCGGCGCACTGGGTGCGGGCCGGGAGCTGCCGGACGATCCCCCTGTGGACCCGCCGAAGCCGCCGCGGTCCCACCCGCCCCGGTTCCATCCGCCGCCACCGATGAAGATGGGCGCCCCGAACGACGGGCCGAAGAACCCTCCCGACGCGCCCGCCGCGCAGGCGTTGGTGAAGGCGGAGAACCAGATGGCGACGATCAGCACGAAGATGGCTATCAGGACCACTCGATTGCCCATGGGCTAAGCTCCCGCTGTCGCAAGCTGAATGACCGAGCGGGTGTGGACGATCCTGGACTCGCCCGGAAAGGTGTGGTGGGTCGAAACCACGGCTCGATGCCCCTGGACCTCCCACTCGATGCATGTCACGGCGCCTCTCGCGCCATCTGCCCCTGGAAAGAGATAGCGCAGCCGTCGCTGGGCTGGTTCCTCCAGTGCGGCTGCCTCACGGCGAAAGCGCTCCGGATCGAGGCTTTCGATGTGGGATGAGAACCGGTAGGAGAGGCGGCCTCGACTGAAACCGAGGGGCGCTTTCGCCGCTTCCAGGGCGCGGGCACGGCCCGCCAACGGCTCCAGGGATGGCCTGGGGCAGGAAAGCAGCTCGGCTACAGTCGTTCCATCGGAAGTTTCGATCTCCAGGAAGTGGCTGCTCCCGATGATGCCCAGCCGGATGGATCCTCCTTCGAGGCGGAGGGTGGTCTCGGCCATGACCTGCACGGATCCCCTCGGCAGCGGACCCTCCATCAGGTAGAACAGTAGGTCCGTGGAACGCTGCTCGACATAAGATAGCATGGAGGCCTAACCTTCGAGCCTGCCGGGCAGGATCTTGATCTGATACGGCTTGATGATCTCGCCGAGCGAGCAGTGGATCGTGCCGGTCATGCGCGACTGGTCGTCCAGGATGATGTTGTCACCCCACCTCTCGATGGAGAGCTGCTTCCCGCTCTCGCTCTCGTAGTCCCAGTACTCGACCCTCTCCCTGGTGGTGAGACCCGACCTCTTCCGAATGGTGGCGTTGGCGAAGCCGTACTCCTTCCGGTAGAACTGCTCACCCTGGTAGGTCAGGGGATCGGACGGGGGCATGCCGGGATGGAAGGGGATGTCGTGGTAGAGGGTGAGCGTCAGCCCTGCATCCTCGACGACCCCCAGCCAGCACTTGTCGTTGGGGTTGACCAGCAGGAAGTCCCACCAGACGTCCCCGCCGTCGCCATGGTACTCGATCCTTTGCTCGACGAAGTAGTCCTCGTCGCGGTATGTGACCACGTCGCCCACCTGAAGGGTCTGGGGGGTACGCTCCTCGATCTTCTCGGGCTCCTTCTCCATGCCAAAGAATCTGCGCCAGCTCATGGGGGCTCCTCCGGGGAAACCGCAAAGTCACCTTCCCTCAAAGGATACCACCTTTCGTCCTGAAAGGCACCAGTGGGTGCAGCTAGGGGCAGGGCCTTTCAGTTCTCTAGGGTCGCGGCTGGGCCGCACCAACTCGACATCTCGAAGACGGCGTTTCAGCGGTCAGAGTGGTCAATCTTGGACCCTCGTGGGCTGCCCACCGCCCGTGAAACGAGTCGCCGAGAGAGAAGTGGAAGGCCTCTGTGCGCCGGGATGTCTCCGATTATTTTAGGCAACGGGAGAACTAGTTCTCTGGCACGGTGATTCTGAGAGGTAGGGAGGGGACTTGTCCCCCTCCATCACGCTCCTGGGTCATGAGGAGAGCCTGCCCCAACCTATCGGAACCAACGTGTCAAAGCACTAGCCCCGGGAGCGCTGGCCTCCGGCCCGCCCATGGTCGGAGGCCGCGCTCCCGGCGGCGGTTGGAGCGGCCGGTTTCGGCCCCTCGTGGACGGCCCACGGCGCATCAGACAAGTTGCGGAGCGAGAACTGAAAGGCCCCGCAGCTAGGGGTGCCCCTCTACGTGTGAGGCAACGAGAGCGGTGGTGCTGGGGATGGGCCTCTGGTCCGAGGAGGGCCGAAGGCCGGCAATAGGGGCGGGCGAGACGCCCGCGCTCCCGTCTGGCGAGGCGCCGGCATTCGCGGGTGGCGAGATGTCCACCTGAAAGTGGGGCATCGAAAGTCGGCGCAGGTGGTCATCGATCAGTGCTGCGATGCTGCTGGTAGAGTGAAGGTGAAGGTGGATCCCTTGCCAAGCTCGCTCTCCGCCCAGATCCGACCGCCGTGCGCCTCCACCAGCATCCGGGCGATGTAGAGACCCAGCCCAAGCCCCTCCTTGCGCTGGGTATGCTTGGAGCGCCAGTAGCGCTCGAAGATGTGGGGCAGGTCGTCAGGGTGTATCCCCTGCCCCCGGTCGACAACCGAGATCCGCACCTCGTCGCCGTTCCCTGATACCTCGACACGGACCTGATCGTCGGAGTACTTGATGGCGTTGGATATGAGGTTGGTGAGGATCCGGTCCAGCCTGTCGGGGTCGGCGTTGACGGTTGCCGGAGGGCCTACCAGCTCCACCGAGACGCGGTCGGTGTCCATGGAGAACGAGAGCCGCTGGACCACCTCGTTGGCGAAGGATGCCACTTCTATGGGGATCCGCTGCAGCACGAGCTGGCCCGACTCCAGCCTGGCCGACTCCACCAGATCCTGGATCATGCGGTTCATCCTCTGCGCTGCCATGTAGATCGCTTCGGCGCTCCTGCGCACCGCATCTGGCTTGTCGGCGGACCGCATCACCAGCTGAGCGTTGCCCTGAACCACGGTCAGCGGTGCCCGAAGGTCATGGGATACCAACGACACGAACTCCTCGCTGCTCCTCTCCAGCTCCCTCAGGCGGGTCACGTCCCTCTGCACCAGGATGGCCATTGCGACGTGTCCGTTCTCATCCAGTATGGATCCGCTGCTGAAGACCACCCGGCGTCGAGATCCATCGGGTCGCACCACCGTGAGCTCCTCGTTCTCCAGCCGCTCTCCCCTAAGGATGCGGGCCACGGGCCAGTGGGACGCCGGGATGAGCTTGCCGTCGCCGTCCAGCATCTGCAGGGGTGCAAACGCCGGCTCATCCTGCGGCCTGGGGCCTTCCTGATCCATCCCGAGAATTCGTCTGGCGGCATCGTTCCTCAGCACGGCGTTGCCGTCCTGATCCAGAATGGTTACCCCCTCGGCCAGGCTGCCCAGCAGGGCATTCAGCTGATCTACCTTCTGTTTGTAACCCCTGGCTAGCTCCATGTTCCTAACACCGGCATCGACGAGCTGCTGGTTGGCCAGCCTCAGCTCCTCCATGAGTCGACTCTGCTCGGCCTCGGCCCTCCTCTGCTGGGTGACGTCCCTCCCCACGGCGACGGACCCGATCACCTTGCCGGATTCGTCCCTCATGGGCGACGCGTTCCATATGATGATCCTCCTGTCCCCCGAGGATGTGCTCTGGTGCACCTCCAGGTCTCTTACCTCGACCCCCAAGAGCGCTGCCCGCTGCAGCGGGAGCTCCTCCGGTTCGAAGAGGGTGCCGTCGGGTCGATAGAGCTGGTATCTGGCAGGGTGCGCCTCCAGTGAAAGGTCTTGCTCGATTGTGTGGCCGGTGAGTTGGGTGTAGGCGGCGTTCATGTAGGTGGCGTGGCCCATAGAGTCGCCAACCGTGACCGGGTCCAGCATGCTCTCCACTGTGGCCTGCCATCTGGCTCGTTCCATCTGGGCCTGTCGGCTGGTCTCAACGAGATCCTCCGCTTGAGCGCGCAGCTCCTCGTTCTGCGCCTGCAACTGCTCCGCCTGCTCCTGCACCTTCTGCAGCAGCTTCTCCTTCTCCCGTTCTGCCTGGACCTTCTCCGCTATCTCCTTCTCCAGACGCGCAGCGATTGCCTGAAGCTCCGCCGTACGGGAGCGAACTCGATCCTCCAGCTCGCTGTTCAGCCGATGCAACTCCAGATAGGGTCTGTCGAGTCCGTGGCGGACGATGCCCAGGTAGATCAGGTAGTAGGCGAGGATCTTGAGGATGTGACCCACGGCGTTCAGCACGCCGTAGACGTCGGTGTAGAGGGTGAAAACCAGCTCGGTGCCGATGGTGACCGCCATGGCCGCGACCACGAGGCGGTAGACCGATGGGTCGAGCTGGAGGCGGTGGGACCGCATGTGCAGGATGGCCCCCAGCAGGATGGTGCAGATCAGGTACTCGCTGGCGACCTTGAAGGGGGTCAGACCCTGCCCAGGGATGAAGCAGTCAGGAAAGATCCTGAAGACCATGATGGCTGAGACTACCGCAGCCGTGACCAAGAGGTATATCAGGAAGCCCGCCACCGCCGGGAAGCGTCTGGCGATGAAGATGGGTGCGATCAGGAGGGAGATGGCGTCCAGATAGCGGCTGGCGATCCAGAGCTGGGTGGCGGGGTTCGGGCCGAGTCCGGGAAATACACCCATGCCCTCATAGGCCATGGTGTGAAGGAAGTCGAGTCCGGCGATGAACAGGTAAGCGGTGCCCAGGAAGAGGAGGAGCTCGTCCTTCGAGTGCTTGTAGGTTCTGGTGGCTATGACGTAGATGATGAGCGCCACCAGGATGGCAAAGCCCTCGGCCAGGGAGTGGAAGAGGAGGTAGTCGGCGCGGGAGAGGGCGTAGAGTGTTGCGGAGATGGTCAACGCGATCGCCACCGCGCTGGAGCCAGGCACCAGGCTCGAGTAGGCGTAGCGAAGCTTCATAACCTTCCACTCCGGAGATTCGGGCGAGATCTGCCTGGGATCGTGAGCCAAAGAGAACAAGCGAGCGGGAGCGACCGACGGCGCACTGGCTGGGGTAACCGTGGCGCCGTCTCTCGACCGAGCGCCAGGGTGAGGGCCCGGACCCGCACCCGAGGAGACGCGACAATTATAGTGCCAGACAACCACCATGTCACGCTCACCTGCACGCCGTCCGGCTGAGGGCGGTTTGCGGAGGCTGGCCCGGGTCTGGTATAATTCGTGGTGATGGGGCTTCCTCGCGGTGAGGGTAGCCAAGCGGTTCAAGGCGCCAGGTTGTGGCCCTGGAGATCGTGGGTTCGAATCCCATCCCTCACCCCAGCTCGCTCTCTGGCGCCCGTAGCTCAGCGGATCAGAGCACCGGTCTTCGGAACCGGGTGTCGGGGGTTCGAATCCCTCCGGGCGTACCCTCTTGTCGTTCCATGGTCCCGCCCAGCACTTGGATGAGGGCGATTCCTCCGAAGCCGTGCAGCAATGGTTATGATGGGGGGCCTCTTGACCCGGCGGCCAGCACGGGGTAAAGTGCGTTTCTAGCAAGAGGCGAACGGGCGTAGCTCAACTGGCAGAGCAGCGGTCTCCAAAACCGCAGGTTGGGGGTTCGAGTCCCTCCGCCCGTGCCCGTAGGCGACGAGACCGGGGCGACCGGATATCCGGTCGCCCCGTTGGTCGTTTTCGTCAGCCTACTCCTGAGTTGGCTGGACAGGCTCTCGCGGGGCCTGCGGTGCCTGGTGCTGGCCGTTTCGCTGGAAGGCCCCGGGGATCAATCCCTCCAGTATGTCGAGTGGCAGCGGGAAGATGATGGTGGAGTTCTTCTCCACCGCTATCTCCGTCAGGGTCTGCATGTAGCGCAGCTGCAGCGCTGCCGGGGTGCGATTGAGCTGATCCGCCGCGTCGGCCAGCCGGGCGGCGGCGTCGTACTCGCCCTGCGCGTGGATGATCTTGGCCCTCTTCTCCCTCTCGGCCTCGGCCTGCTTGGCCATGGCCCGCTGCATGGCCTGGGGCAGCTCCACGTCCTTCACTTCGACGGTGCTCACCTTGATCCCCCACGGCTCAGTCTGCTCGTCGATGATCTGCTGCAGGTGGCGGTTCACCTTGTCCCGCTGGGCCAGCAGCTCGTCCAGATCAGACTGGCCGAGGACTGCCCTCAGCGTCGTCTGGGCGATCTGAGAGGTGGCTCGTATGTAGTCCAGTACCTTCACCACTGCCATGTTGGGGTCGACGACCCGGAAGTAGATAACGGCGTTCACCTTGACGGTCACGTTGTCCCGAGTGATGACCTCCTGAGCCGGAACCTCCATGGTCACCACCCTGAGGTCGACCTTCTGCATCCGGTCGATCCCGGGGATAATGAAGAAGAGCCCGGGGCCCTTGGCCCCAATCAGCCGACCGAGGCGGAAGATCACCCCTCGCTCATACTCCTGCACCACCTTGATGGATGAAGCGAGCAGGATGAAGGCGAAGACCACCAAGAAGATCAGTCCTGTGCCCGCCGCTGAGAGGAAACCCATCTGCGACACCCCCCCTTCAGGATAAGACACCATTGATCTTACCATATACGATGCGGTGCCGGACTCTCGAGCTCAAGAGGGGATGAACCGTTTTCGCCGCATCACGATGCTCTCGACCATCCCGATGGAGACCAGATTGGTGATCAGCGAGCTCCCGCCGTAGCTGATGAATGGCAAGGGGATCCCGGCAACCGGCATCAGGCGCAGGTTGGCTGCGACGTTCACCGTGATGCTGAAGAGGATGGTCATGGCGACGCCAGCGGCCACCAGCCGGCCAAACCCATCGCGGGCGATGCCTGCTGCTCTCAGAATGCGGAGCAGCAGCAGCGCGAAGAGGAGGAACAGGACCATGGCACCAACGAAGCCCAGCTCCTCGGCCAGCACGGAGAAGATGAAATCAGAGTACTGGATCCTGAGGAAGTGGCCCTGACTCTGGGTCCCGGCCAGAAATCCGCGACCGAACATCCCTCCGGATCCGATGCTGATCTGGGCCTGGATGATGTTGTATCCCTGGCCGAAGGGATCGCTCTCGGGGTGTAGGAAGATGGTGATCCGGTCGCGCATGTAATCCTTCAGCATGGACCAGATGAGGGGGATGGATGCCAGAGCGACTGCGGCCGTAAGGAGCAGGTGCCCCGCCCGGGCGCCAGCGGCGATGGCCACCAGAAACCAGATCACCAGGAAGGTGGTGGAGGTCCCCAGATCGGGTTGGGCGTACACAAGGGCGGCGGGAGGAACAGCCAGAAGGAGCGAGGCGATGAAGTATCGCGTGGAGCGCATCTCTGAGCTATGGTCGGAGCAATAGCGCGCCAGTGCGAGGACGAGGGCCGGCTTCGCTAGCTCGGAAGGCTGCAACGGGAAGATCTTGAGGTCGATCCATCGCTGCGCCCCGTACTCGGCCTGGCCGTGGGAGGTGAACAGAACCACGCCCAGGAGGAGAAGGGACATGGCGTACATGACGTACGCTCCGGCATACAGGAGGCGGTAGTCCATGGAGGCCACCAGGACCATGAGCAGCAGCCCCACAGCGGCGTAGACGATCTGCCTGGTCACGTAGCTGCTGAATGCGATGGTCTCGTTGTTGGTGGACGGGAAGGTGGAGCTGTAGACCATCGCCAGACCGTACAGCAGGATGGCCAGGAGCGTGGCCAGCATGAGGAAATCGGCGTAGCGCCACCTTTTCAGTGCAGAGCGCATCGATCTCCTCTCAACCCCTACCTCCCCGACTGAGCGGGGGCGGCCACCGGCTCCGAGTAGTTGAAATAGCGTTTGAATATCTGCATGGCGACCGGAAAGGCGTCCGTGGGGCCGCCGCCCTTCTGAAGGAACACCGTCACCGTCACCTGCGGGTCATCGTATGGGGCGTAGGCGGTGAACCAGCCATGGGTAGGCATGATGCCCTTGGAGTCCTTGGGCCCCGGGAACTCGGCCGTCCCAGTCTTCCCCGCCACCTTCAAGGCCGGGATATTGAAGGCCTTGGTGTCGTCGTTCCGCGGTACGCGCTCCATTCCCGCGCGGATGACGGCGAGATTGGCATCGCTGATGGGCAGCTTGCGGATCTCCGTGGGCGGGATCTCTCGGATCGGGTTGTCGTCTGAGTCGCTGATGGCAGCGACCACTCGCGGTTCCAGCAGGTGGCCGCCGTTGGCTATGGCGTTGGTGGCGTTGGCCACCTGGAGCGGCGTTGCCAGGACGAAGCCCTGTCCTATGGACATGTTGTAGGTGTCGCCCTTCAGCCATTCCTCTCCCCAGGTCTCCTGCTTCCACTGGGCCGTGGGGACCAGCCCGTCGGCCTCGCCGGGCAGATCGATCCCGGTCGGGGCGCCGTATCCCATGAGGTTCGCCCACTTGGCCAGCCGCTCGTTGCCAAGCCCCTCGATGTTTTGGCTGGGGTTGCCGCCCCCCAGCGAGAAGAAGTAGACGTCGCAGGAGTTGGCCAGCCCGGTCACGAAGTCCTGGAGGCCGTGCACACCCCAGCAGGGTAGTCGGGTGGACAGGGCCGGGTTGTACTGGTTCGGCACGATCAGGGCGCCCTCGCACAGGATCCTCGTATTGGCGTTGGCCACGCCTTCCTGAAGCGCCCCGGCGGCGGTGACCAGCTTGAATGTGGACCCCGGCGCGAAGGTGCCGCTGATGGCATAGTTGATCATCGGCTTGAGGGGATCGTTCAGAACCCTCTCCAGCTCGGAGGATCGGACCCGACCAGAGAACAGGTTGTTGTCGTAGCTGGGGAGGCTGACCATCGCCAGGATCTGGCCGTTTCTGGGATCCATGACTATGGCCACAGCAGAGTCGGCGTTCTTCTTGCGCATGGCATCGGCCAGGATGGCCTCCACATCCCGCTGCAGATCCACGTCGATGCTGAGGGTGAGGTTGTGCCCGGGCTCGGGGCTGTCGATGCGGAGGTCGTTCACCGGGCGCTCGGTGGCGTCCACCTCGTACAGCTTCTTGCCAGGCTTGCCACGCAGCTCCTTTTCGTAGGTCGCCTCGACGCCGGCTGCCCCGATGCGATCGTCGGCGCGGTAGCCCGCCTCCTTGTCGTTCTGCCGAGCCGCGAGCTGCTCCTCGGTGATGGGCAGCATGTACCCCAGGATGTGGGAGAGGAGCGGACCGTAGGGGTACAGGCGGCTGGACTCGGGAAGGACGATGACACCCGGCAGTCGCAGGTGCCGCTCCTCTACCTTGAGGACGGTGTCGCGCTCCACGTCGGACTTTATGATCACGGGGGTGAAGTCGTCCCACTTCCGCTGGTTCACCTTGTCGGCGATCTCCGCCGTAGACATGCTCAGCAGGGTGGCGAGCTCGGCGTACACCTGGCCCGGGTCGCTCTTGGGCAGGGCTGCGGGGACAATGGACACCTGGAAGCTGGGGGTGTTGGCAGCCACGATCTTGTGGTTGCGATCGTAGATCACCCCGCGGGGTGCGGGCACCGGACTGACGCGGAAGCGGTTGATGTCGGCGAGCTGCCGGAAGCTGTGGCCCTCGACGATCTGCAGCCTCCAAAGCTGTGCCAGGAGGATGCTGAATGCTATGACGATCCCCACCCTGAGCATCAGGAGCCTAATGTCCGGCCCCGATCTCTTCTGCGGGTCGTGTCCGCCTGGAACGGTGCCGCAGCCGCGACGATCGGACGTTACCATCGAAGCTGCTCCTCGCCTTCCATTGCTGGTGGAAGTCTCTTGATTAGGCCGAGGGCTACCGGGGCCAGGATGGCGTTCAGCACGGCCCCCGGCACCGTCTGCAGGGCGAGAGTGCTGATCCACTCCACCTTCCAGCCAATAGCCTGGAGAGTGAGCATTATGATGCTATGGTAGAAGGCCGTGGCGAGAAAGACCGCCAGGAGCTGGATGACCAGGTTCGCACGGTAGACGTTGGCCTCGCCGAGGCCAGTCGCTAGGCCTATGGCCCCCATGGAGAGGGTGGCGGTCCCGAATGGCACGGCCGACAGCAGGTCGACCAGGAGCCCTCCAAACAGGCCCACCAACAGTCCCTCCTCCCCGCCGCGGCTGACGCTGTATGTGACGACCAGTATCAGGACCAGGTCCGGCCTGGCGGTGAAGATGGCCAGGTGGCTCCCCATGGTGGACTGCAGCAGCGCGGCAGCCAGCATTACCAACGAGAAGATCCCGATTCTTCGAGTGCGCACTCGACCTCCAGTTGAACTTCCCGCCAGATCAGCGATTGCCGGCATCCGGGCCGGAGCGGGGTTGGCGCCATGGCACGTCGACTTTGATCTGGGGGGATGGGCTCGTCACCCTCCCGCCACAGGGTCCATCCACCGATGAGCCAGCGGGTGGCTCGCCAGGCGGTGCCTCACACATCTGGATGCGCTCAAGGGCTAGTCCCTTGGGAAATCCAGAACAGCGTAGATCCTTTCCAGTTTGGACATATCCACGGCCGGCTCTAGGATGGCCTCCTGGAACATCTCGATGCTCCTCTTCTGGACCCGCACCACCCTGCCGATGGGGAGTCCCTCCGGAAGGCTTCCTCCCACCCCCGAGGTGATGACCAGGTCTCCCGTCTGGATCAGCTCCTGCTGGAGGATGTGCCTCATGATCAGGCCGCCTTCCTTCTGGCCGCTGACGATGCCGCTGGCCCGCGACACCGGGTCCTGGACCCTGGCGGCTACCGAACTGCTGACGTCGGTGACCAGCAGAACGAAGGCGGTGGTGGGCTGGACCCGAATCACTCGGCCCACGAGACCCTGCCAGGTGATGATGGCGGTGTCCTCCCGGATACCGTCGTTGCTACCCTTGTCGATGACAATGGTGTTGACTACGCCCGTGGCATCCGTGCCGAGGATTCGGACGGGCATGAGCTGCAGGTCGGGGCGAGTCTGCTTGAAGCCCAGCAGCTTGCGCAGGTCCTGGTTCTCCTGCTCCAGCTCCTGCATGCGGACCAGCTGGAAGCTGAGGCGTTCAATCTCTTCCCGCTGCTGCTGGACGGTGGTCCGGAGGGTGCCTATGCTGCCGACGGTGTCGAAGAAGTCCGATACGGAGTTGGCCAGCCTCGTGATGTAGAAGGACAGGGGGGCCAGCAGCTGGCTACCGAACTGCTGGGCTTTGCCCGCGCTTGCCGGCTGAACCACGAGGATCAGCGCAGCCACCGCGGCCAGAGCGCTCGCCCACCATGGTATAGGCTTGCGATCCAACGGCCGTACCTCTCTGTCGGGTGGCTATCTGCGCCGAGGGCTCCTGCTGTCCTGGACGTCCACCAGCACCTTTCGGAGCATGTCCAGGTCTTCCAGCACCCTTCCGGTTCCGCGCACCACCGCCTGGAGGGGGTCCTCCGCCACGTGGACCTGGATGCCTGTTCGCTCGGAGATCAGCCGGTCCAGCCCGGGGAGCAGGGCTCCACCGCCAGCCAAGGTGATCCCGCGCGTCATCATATCGGCGACCAGCTCCGGAGGGGTCTCCTCTATGGTCTCGGTGACAGCCTCTACGATGCTGTTCACCGAGCTGGAGATGGCCTCCCGGATCTCCGCGCTGGTTAGCTGGATCTCCCCCGGCAGCCCTGTGAGGACGTCGCGACCGCGAACCGTGATCACGCGGTCGTCTGTTGAAGGGTGGGCGCTCCCGGTGGTGATCTTGATCTCTTCGGCCATCCGTTCCCCGATCATCAGGTTGTGGCGCTGCCGCACGTAAGCCACGATGTCTTGGTCAAGCTCGTCCCCCGCGATCCTGATGGAGCGGAGGGACACCATGCCGCCCAAGGAGATGACGGCAACCTCCGTGGTGCCTCCCCCGATGTCGACTATCATGCTGCCGGAGGGCTCCGTGATGGGCAGGCCAGCGCCGATGGCCGCGGCCATGGGCTCTTCGATGAGCAGGGCCTCACGGGCGCCCGCGCTGCAGGTGGCGTCGTGCACCGCCCGGCGCTCCACCTCGGTGACGCCACTGGGGATCCCGACCACGACCCTGGGCCTTGGGATCAGGGTGAACTCCTCGTGGACCCTGCCGATGAAGTAGTGGAGCATCTGCTCCGTCACGTCGAAATCGGAGATGACGCCGTCGTTCAAGGGCCGGATTGCGACGATGTTGGCGGGGGTCCGGCCTACCATGCGCTTCGCCTCAGCGCCGATAGCTAGCACCTTCCGCGTCTTCTTGTTGATGGCCACCACGGAGGGCTCGTTTATGACGACCCCTTTTCCGCGCACCAGAACCAGGGTGTTGGCGGTTCCCAGGTCGATCCCGATGTCCCTGGACATGAGGCCCAGGATGGCGTTGAGGGGGCTGAACACGGACTCCTCCCACTGTCCAGTAACGGAGGTATGAGGCTGATTGGGATCGGGGTGCCACGGGGCCACCGCCCGCTTGGCAGGGTGCGCTGGCTCCCCATCTCGCGTTGATCTTGAGCGACTAGGATACTATACCATGCCTCCCCAGGGTGGACAAGGAAGAGGAACGGGTATTGGCAAGATGGAGAGGAGGAGGTGTGGCCTCTTGGGCAAAGGGGTGCCCCGAGTGACCTTTCTGTGTCCGTACGGGGATCTTCTCCGCCCGCTACGGCTTTCGCCTTCGCGTTCGCCGAAGAGCCTCGCCGGTTCTCCGTTCGGTCCAGATCGACGGCCGCTAGGGCTTCCGCCTTACCGGCTTCGCCGATTGCCCGTTTCGGAGTGCCGAACTTTGCTGAGACTCCCGCGTCTCGGGTTTCCCCGTTCCGCGGATTTCTCTGCTCCGTCCGGTCTCACCTACCGGATCCCTCGGGGCAATGGTGACTGTATACCCTCCAACGCGGGGAGTCAATTCCCAAAGTGATGTTTTTGAGCAGTCTATGGCGGCTAACAGAAGCTAGCTACCTGACAGTCCGGCCTGCTCACAGATGATGGCGCCCCTGCTGCCACCCTCAGGCCTTTGCCAGCGCCTGATCCAGGTCGTCGATGATATCCTGCACGTCCTCGATCCCAACGGAGAGGCGGATGAAGTCGTCGGTGACCCCGGCCTCCAGCCTCTGCTCCGGGGTGAGCTGCTGGTGGGTGGTGGAGGCTGGGTGGATCACCAGAGACTTGGCGTCGCCCACGTTGGCCAGGAGAGAGAGCAGCTTGACCGAGTTGATGAACCTCTTGCCGGCCTCCAGGCCTCCCTTGATGCCGAAGCCCATCATGCCGCCAGCCATGCCGCTCCGGAGGTATTTCTGGGCGAGCCCGTGGCTGGGATGCGAGGGAAGCCCGGGATAGGCGACCCATGACACCTTGGGGTGTTCCTCTAGGAAGCGGGCGACCTGAATAGCGTTGCTGGAATGGCGTTCCATTCGGAGAGAGAGGGTCTCAAGGCCTTGCAGGAAGAGGAACGCGTTGAAGGGGCTCATGGCGGGACCCAGGTCGCGCAAGAGCTGCACCCTCGCCTTGGCGATGTATGCTGCTGGCCCAAAGCTGCGGGTGTAGCTCACCCCGTGGTAGCTAGGGTCCGGCTCGACCAGCTCGGGGAACTTGCCGTTGGTCCAGTCGAAGCGTCCCGAGTCGACGACGATCCCGCCGATGGAGGTTCCGTGCCCGCCGATGTACTTGGTTGCGGAGTGGATAACCACGTCCGCCCCGTGATCGAAGGGGCGGCAGAGGTACGGGGTGGCGAAGGTATTGTCCACGATAAGGGGCACCCCCACCTCGTGGGCGATGCGGGCGACCCGCTCGATGTCCAAGACGTCCATCTTCGGGTTGCCTATGGTCTCACCGTAGAAGGCCCTAGTCCGGTCGGTGACCGCCCGGCGGAAGTTCTCGGGATCCGAGGGATCCACGAAGCGAGTGGTGATCCCGAACTTCCTGAGGGTCACGGCGAACAGGTTGTAGGTGCCGCCGTAGAGGGTGGAGGAGGAGACCAGCTCATCCCCCGCTCTTAGGATGTTCAGGATGGCGATGGTCTCGGCAGCTTGTCCCGAGGCCAGCGCCAGGGCGCCAACCCCTCCCTCCAGGAGAGCTACCCTCTTCTCCAGCACGTCGGTGGTGGGGTTCATGATGCGGGTGTAGATGTTGCCGGGCTTCTCCAGTGCGAAGAGGCTGGCGGCGTGGTCGGCGTTCTCAAATACGAAGGATGTGGTCTGGTATATGGGGACGGCGCGGGCCCCGGTAGTGGGGTCCGGCTGCTGGCCGCCGTGGAGGGCCAGGGTGTCGAATCGCCAAGGCCGTTCGCTCATGGTGGTCTCCTCCATCACACTGCGCTGGCTGCTCAAACGGCTGGAATTGTCGTGTAGACCGCTCGACTTACTCGACTACTCCAGGGGTTGCGTCAGTATAGGGCGGGGGAATCCGGCTGTCAATACCGAGGTCCGAGCTCAGTCGAACCCCAGGCCCCGCTCCTTCATGCTGATCCACCTGTCGCTCCTGCCCATGATCAGGTGGTCCAGGACCGCCACGTCCAGAAGCCTGCCGGCCTCCACGGCCTGCCGGGTGACCTGGATGTCGTCCCTGGACGGAGAGGGGTCGCCGGAAGGGTGGTTGTGCACAAGGATGATGGAGGCGCTGTTCTGTCGCAGCGCGTCCTTGAACAGCTCCCCGATCCGGACCTGAGAGCTGTTGAGGCTCCCCTTGTAGACGTCGCGGCTGCCCATCAGGTGGTTCTTGGTGTTCAGCAGGAGCACTCTGATCCGCTCCTGCTCCTCAAGTCCCATATCCAGGACCAGCCGCGCGGCGTCGGCTGGGCAGCGAATGACCGGTCGATCCAGATCGGGAGCGGTGAGCAGCCTTCTCCCCAGCTCCAAGCACGCCTTCAGCTCCACTGCCCTCACTGGCCCGATGCCTGGCACCCTCCGCAGGTCCTCCACGGAGGCCCTGGCCAGCCCCGAAAGCCCCTGGAAGCGGTGGAGCAGCGTCTGGGCCACCTGGAAGACGTTGTGCTCGCTGGTGCCGCTCCCGATGAGGATCGCCAGCAGCTCCTGGTTGGAGAGGGACCCCGCACCGAGGGCGGCGAGTCGCTCCCTGGGGCGGTCCTCCGGCCGCATCTCCTTGACGCCCAGTCGGTACTCGGGGCCTTCCGACATCCTGGCCGCCTCCCATGTCGATGTGGATCCGCTGCACTATAGCACATCGTCCGGCGCGAGGTCGGGTGGTATGATGGAGATGCCTGATCCAGACGAAGGAGGTGCGTCCAATGAGCTCTACGGGCTCCCCGAGGATCCTGTTCATGGGGTCGGGGCGCTTCGCGGTGCCTTCGCTGGAGGGTCTCGTGCGGTCCGGCTACCAGGTGGTGGGCGTGGTTTCCCAGCCTCCAAGGCCCGTGGGGCGGAGTCGAGTACCCACCCCTCCCCCGGCCATGGCGGCAGCCATGCAGATGGGGTTGGCCGTGCAGACTCCGGTTCGGCTGCGGGACCCGGGGGCGGTGGCCGCCGTGGCGAGCTTCCGCCCTGAGCTGATCGTGGTGGCGGCCTACGGGCAGATCCTTCCGAGAGCCATCCTGGACCTTCCGCCCCATGGCTGCCTCAACATCCACGGCTCGCTTCTTCCCAGGTGGAGGGGTGCGTCGCCCATTCAGGCGGCGATCCTGGCGGGGGACGAGTACACTGGGGTGACCCTGATGCGGATGGACACTGGGCTGGACACGGGTCCCATCCTGGCTAGGAGACCGACGCCCATCCAAGATGACGACACCGCCCAAACGCTGGAGGACCGCCTGTCGAGGATGGGTGCGGACCTCCTCCTGGAGGAGCTGCCTCGCTATCTGGGTGGCTCGCTGCACCCCGTGCCTCAGGAAGAGAGCCTGGCCACCTACGCACCTATGATCAGGAAGGAGGACGGTTTGGTGGACTGGAAGCGCCCGGCTGTGGCGATCTGGCGGGCTTGCCGAGCCTACCAGCCATGGCCCGGGATCTACAGCTACTGGCGAGGTCGGCTGCTGAAGATCCTTTCCTGCCGTCCGGAGGGGGCGATGGGGGCCCTGGAGCCCTCAGGAATGGTGGTGTCCCTGGATGGTGGCAGGGGTGCCGGCGTGGCCACCGGGAGCGGGATCCTCCGGCTGATGGAGGTGGCGGTAGAGGGGGGCAAAGCTTTGCCCATTCGCGACTTTCTCATCGGCCACAGGGACTTCATCGGGAGCCGCCTAGGTTGAGGAGAAGACCCTGCCGGTTTTGAGATCGGGTGCGCCGCATGCTATTATTGAATGCAATTAGCTGGCGCTATTGGTCGTTAATAGTGGCTGGAAGCCGGAGGAAAAGCCAATGTTCTTTTTCGATCCAATGTACTTTGTGTTCGCGTTGCCGCCCATGCTTCTCGTCCTGTGGGCTCAGGCGAAGGTCAAGGGCGCCTACGCGAGGTACTCCCAGATCCGCAACATGGCCAACCTGACCGGCGCTCAGGTCGCGCGGATCCTGCTGCGCGACAGGGGGCTCGATGCCGTCGGGGTGGAGATGGTGGACGGGGATCTCACCGACCATTACGATCCTGCCTCGAAGACCCTTCGCTTGTCTCCCGGTGTGTACTCGACACCGTCGGTGGCGGCCATGGGGATCGTGGCCCATGAGGTGGGGCACGCGGTCCAGGACCAGGTGGGATTCGCGCCGCTGAAGCTGAGGGCTGCGCTGGTGCCCGCCGTCAACATCGGCTCCACCATGGGCTACCTCTTCTTCCTGGCGGGGCTCTTCATCAATTGGACGGGTCTGGTCTGGCTGGGGATTGCCTTCTTCTCGCTGGGCGTGGTCTTCGCCCTGGTGACCTTGCCGGTGGAGTTCAACGCCAGCAACCGGGCGCTGGCCCTCTTGAAGGGCAACGGTCTGGTGAGTGTGGAGGAGTATGAGGGTGCCAACGCTGTGCTCTCAGCGGCAGCCCTGACCTACGTCGCGGCGGTGGCCCAGGCTCTGGGCAACCTACTGTACTTCGTGTGGATCGCCATGGGGAGGAGGGACGACTAGCCTGAGCCAGCTCACCCTCTCGGATCTGGATCGAGGCGCGGCTGAGGAGCTCGCTGTGTCCCTGGGCGAGCCGCCCTTCAGAGGACGGCAGCTGTTCCACTGGGTGCACGGCCTGCTGGAGAGCCGTCCGGAGAGGATGGCCAACCTGCCAGCCTCTTTCCGTTCGCGCCTGGCGGAGCGGGTTGGCCCCACCGTCGCGGTGGCCGAGCGAGAGCTTGTCTCCGGCGATGGGCTGACCCGCAAGCGGCTTCTGCGCCTGGGAGATGGCCGGACGGTTGAGGCTGTCCTGATGGAGGTGCCCGGGACCGGCCCCGAGGCGGAGCGATACACGGTGTGCGTATCGAGCCAGGTAGGCTGCGCCCTCGGGTGCTCCTTCTGCGTGACCGGGCAGATGGGCTTTGGCCGCAACCTCTCTCCGGGCGAGATCGTAGAGCAGATCTACCATTTCGAGAGGGCGATGCGGAGCGCGAACGGTGCGGCGGGTCGGCGCTTCGTGACCAATGTGGTCTTCATGGGGATGGGGGAGCCGCTCGCCAACTATGCAGCAGCGCTGAGGGCGGTCCGGCTGCTGATCTCTCAGGAAGGGCTGGGGCTGGGTGCGCGGCGCATCACTATTTCGACCGCGGGATTGATCCCGGGGATCGAGCGACTGGCCTCGGAGGGGCTGCAGCTTGGACTGGCCATATCCCTCCACGCGCCGTCGGACGAGCTTCGCGAGAAGCTGATGCCGATCGATAGGAGGTATCCCATCGCCCCGCTGTTGCAGGCTGCCGACAGATACTCCTCGGTCACCGGCCGGAGGGTGACCTACGAGTACGCGATGATCAGCGGGGTCAACGATGGCCCCGCTCAGGCGCGTCAGCTGGCGGGGCTGCTCTCGGGCAGACTCTGCCATGTCAACCTCATCCCGCTGAACAGCTCGCTTGACCCGCGCCTCAAGCCGTCACCCAGGGATCGCATCATCGCCTTTCGGCAGACGCTGCTGGACGCCGGCGTCCCGTGCACCCTGCGGGAGACCAGGGGGAGGGATATACTGGCAGCCTGTGGCCAGCTGGGATACACTGAGGGGGCGAGAAAGAAGGGCCGAGTCGCGAGCGCCGAAGGCTGAGCCTGGCTGCATCGTTGCGTGGGCGCCGCGACCGGGCGCTGGAGGAGCAGGTGAAGGTGAAGCTTGCTCCCTCGATCCTCAGCGCGGATTTCGCCAGGCTGGGCGAACAGGTGCGGGCCGCGGAGGATGCGGGGGCCGACTACATCCATATCGACGTCATGGACGGCCGTTTCGTTCCCAACATCACCATGGGGCCGGTTGTGGTGGAGGCGGTTCGGCGGTCGACATCTCTCCCCCTCGATGTCCACCTCATGGTCGAATCCCCTGAGCATCTCCTTCCCAGCTTCGTCGAAGCGGGGGCTTCGATCCTCACCGTGCACCAGGAGGCCTGCCCGCATCTGAGCTACGTCCTCTCTAGGATCCGCGAGCTGGGTGTGGGGGTGGGGGTGGCCATCAACCCAGCGACCCCGATAGGGGCGCTGGAGGAGGTGCTGGGCATGGTGGATCTGGTCCTGGTCATGACGGTGAACCCCGGGTTCGGGGGGCAGAGGATGATCCCATCGACCATTGACAAGGTTCGTCGGCTGGAGGCGCTGCGGGAGCGGATGAAGGTGTCCGCGGAGGTCGCAGTGGACGGGGGCGTCACTCCGGAGCGGGTGCCGGAGCTGGTGAGGGCAGGCGGTAGGATCCTGGTGGCCGGGTCCAGCGTGTTCAATCAGAGGGGGTCGGTGTCTGAGAACCTGGCAGCGCTCCGGCGTGCGGCCGAGGCCGCCGGGTGATGGGTGGAGTTCGGCGCGGGTGGCATCCCGTGGTCGGTGACGGTCCTCGAGGGTCCCGTCCAGGAATGAGGTCGGCCGGGTCGCAAGCCTCGCGACCCGGCCGCCGTGTGCTGGGAAACCCTATTCCGATGGGGCGTTCAGGCCGACTTCTGCAGGGTGCGAAGGCAGCGGGTGCAGACGCGAACGCTCATCTTGACGTCGTTGATGGTAACAGTGGCCTTCTGTATGTTGGGCAGCCAGCGGCGGTTGGTCCGGCGCTTGGAGTGGCTGACGTTGTGCCCATATCCCACTCCCTTGCCGCAGATCTGGCAGAGAGGCAAGGTGTCACCCCCTTTGTGGCTTTCTGGTGCCCCCGGCGCAATAGAGGCAGGCCCTGAGCTGCGGAACCTGCCTTGTGTCTCGACTGGTGGGCTTTGCGCCGGTATAATATCATAAGGTCCGACCCTTAGCAAACGGGGCCAAGCCTATGACAGCAAGGATGCAGATGCCGAGCATGGACCGATTGGGCAGGATCGAGGTGAGCCAGAGGGCAATTGCATCCATTGCCGCGGACGCCGCACTGCGATCATACGGCGTGGTGGGCATGGCCTCCACAAGGCTGAAGGACGGCCTCGCCGAGATGCTGAGGCGTGAGAACCTGGAGCGCGGCATCGTGGTGCACTTCAAGGACGGGCAGATCGTCATCGACCTGTACGTCATCGTGGAGTACGGCACCAGGATATCGGAGGTGGGCCGGAACATCGCGCAGAACGTGAAGTTCGCGGTGGAGAAGGCGATAGGGATGCCGGTTGCCCAGGTCAATGTGAACGTGCAGGGTCTGCGCATCAGCGACCAGGCCTAGATTGATTTCTCCGGGGGCCCGGGTTTCGTGACCGGGATGCCAACGTGAGCCGGGGAAACCTGTTTGGTGCCCGCCGCAGGCGCAGGGCTGTTCACTCATGCCGGAGGGGTTAGCGGCCTGGCAGCAGAAGCTGGCCGTACCTGCCGGGAATCCTCAGATACCTTCGGTTCCCCAGCCCGCACGAGATTCTCGTTCTCTGGACGACAAGTGGCAGATCAGGATAGTGTTGTTAGTAGGCTGCGGATCAGCGGCAGCGACCTGCGCCAGATGCTGGAGGTGGGCACCGCTCTCCTCGAGGAGAACGTGGAGCTGGTCAACTCGCTGAACGTCTTCCCCGTTCCCGATGGCGATACCGGAACCAACATGCTTCTCACCATGCGGTCGGCCCTGGAGGAGGTGGCCAAGGCTGGGGGAGGCGATGTCGGCGCCGTGGCTCAAGCCGCGGCGCATGGGTCGCTGATGGGAGCAAGGGGAAACTCGGGTGTGATCCTCTCGCAGATCCTGAGGGGCATGGCTCGCTTCATCGATGGCCGCAAGGCCCTCGATGGAGCCGAGATGGCGTCGGCATTGAGGGAGGGTGCGAACACCGCCTACCGCGGCATCGGGAAGCCCGTGGAGGGGACCATGCTGACGGTGGCGCGCGAGGCTGCCGATGCGGCTGTCGCTGCCTCTCAGGAGGAACGGACGGTGGGCCAGGTGCTGCGCCGTGCGGTGGAGGCGGCGCGGCGCTCCCTGGAGAACACCCCCAACCTTCTCCCTACACTGAAGGAAGCCGGTGTGGTGGACGCCGGCGGGCAAGGCTACCTCCTACTGCTGGAGGGGGCGTACCAGTTCCTGAGCGGAGAGAGAGCTCCCAGGCCGGTAACGGTGCTGCGATCCACCTCGCTCGCGCCGCGTGATGTCCCGGTGGAGAAGGATCTAGGGTTCTGCACGGAGCTGCTGCTCCGAGGAAGTCGGCTGCCTGTGGACGAGATCCGCAGGGATATGGAGGTGATGGGCAGCTCTGTGATCGTGGTTGGGGATGAAGAGATGGTCCACATCCACGTGCACACCCATCGCCCTGGGGACGTCCTGAACGCGGCCAGCCGTTTCGGCTCCATGGAGCGGGTGAAGGTCGAGAATATGCAGCTCCAGCACTCGGCATTTGTTCGGGGGCTGGTTCAGCCGTCCATTGCTCCAGGGCCGCGGGCCGCGCTAGGGGTGGTAGCCGTTGCCGCCGGGCCGGGTCTGGCCAGGCTGTTCCAGGACCTGGGGGCGGCGGCCGTGGTTCCAGGCGGGCAGAGCATGAACCCGAGCATCGAGGAGCTTGTCCATGGGGTAGATGCGTCGGGCTGCTCCAGGGTGATCCTGCTTCCCAACAACCCTAACGTGGTGCTCACCGCTCAGCAGGCGCAGGCCCTGTCGCGGCTGGAGCTGAAGGTGGTGCCCACTCGGAGCATACCCGAGGGGATCGCAGCGATGGTGGCCTTCAATCCCGAGGTAGACTTGGATTCCAATGTGGCCGCCATGAGCAAGGCGGCCGAAGGGGTACAGAGCATCGAGGTAACCAGGGCCGTGCGCTCCACCCGGGTCAACGGTCTGGAGATCAGGGAGGGGCAGGCGATCGGCCTGCTGAACGGTGTTCTGGTGGAGGCCGGGGATTCCCTGGAGGGTGTGGCGATGGGGGTCCTGGAGCGCGCGGGCATCGCCCAGCGGGAGGTGGTGGCCATCTACTGTGGCGAGGGCGTCTCCATTGAGGATGGCCGAAGACTTGCCAGGGCCATACGGGACCGGTGGGACCACGCAGAGGTGGAGGTTGTCGACGGAGGGCAGCCTCACTACCCTTACATAATTTCCGTGGAGTGACGGCCGAGGCGGCCACAATCATGGCGGGTATCTCCAGCGAAGTTGTGGTGACTCCTTCGAGTGGGGGCGACCGATGCCTGGGGGTACCTGCCTCGCATGTAGAGCAGGATCGGGAGGGGGCGTGAGCAGGATACGGGTAGTGACCGACAGCACTGCGGACTTCGACGAGACAGAAGCCCGAAGGCTTGGCGTCGGCATCGTTCCCCTGAATGTCCATTGGAACGGGGAGACCTACCAGGACAAGGTGGAGCTAGGGATAGACGAGTTCTACAGGAAGCTCAGGGAGGAGAAGGGCACGCCTCGCACCTCGCAGCCCTCCGTCGGACAGTTCGAAACGGCGTATCGGGAGCTTCTGGAGGAGTCCGAGGGCGTGATTTCCATCCACATCTCCTCGAAGCTCAGCGGAACGGTGAACTCGGCCCGGTTTGCCGCACAGGCCGTGGCGCCCGAGAGGATCGCCGTGATAGACAGCCTCACGACCTCCTACGGGCTGGGAAATGTGGTCATGCGGGTGGCGCGGCTGGCCGAAGGAGGGGCCTCCTTGGCCGAATGCGTCGCCTTGGCGGAGGAGCTGGTCCCCAGGATCCGTGTGGTTGCCGCCGTGGACACGCTGGAGTTTCTCAGACGCGGTGGCCGGATAGGCCGGGCTCAGGCCTTCGCCGGGAACCTGCTCTCCATCAAGCTGGTGTTCCAGGTTTTCGGCGGTGAAGTGGTCCCGGTGGACAGGGTGCGCACCAGGGCATCCGCGGTGAAGCGCGTGGCCGAGGCAGTTTTGGATATGGGCGAGGCAGAGGATCTGGCGGTGCTGTACGGGGACGATCCAGAGCCGGCGAAGCAGCTGGCCGCAATCCTGACGGAGAGGCTGAAGGGTGTGGGTTTTCAGCAGGGCAGGATAGGCGCGGTGCTGGGGACTCACACTGGGCCCGGGGTCTTCGGCGTGGCGCTGCTGTTGCGACGGTAGGGGCCCATGGCATAGAGCCCAATCAAACTGGGGGAAAAGTGGCCAGAATCAGGGTGGTGACGGACAGCACCGCAGACATGGATGATGGCGAGGCCGAGCGTCTTGCCATAGAGATGGTCCCCCTCACGGTGCACTGGAACCGCGAGTCCTACCTGGACAAGGTAGAGCTGGGGATAGATGACTTCTACAGGAAGCTGAAGGAGGAGAAGGGGGTCCCTCGGACCTCTCAGCCGTCGGTTGGGCAGTTCGAGCAGGCCTATCGCCGCCTCCTGGAGACGGCTGATGGGATCGTGTCGGTGCACATCTCCAGCAAGATCAGCGGCACATGTGGCGTCGCGCGTATGGCTGCCCAGAACGTGGCCCCCGACCGCATCGTTGTAGTCGACTCCAAGATACTGTGCTATCCACTGGGAGTGCTGGCGGTGCGAACGGCGGAGCTGGCCGAGCGTGGGGCCTCCCTGGACGAATGCGTGAGTTTCGCGGAACAGCTGGTCCCCCGACTGCGGTTGTTTGCCGCCGCGGACACGCTGGAATATCTTCGGCGCGGGGGTAGGCTGACTCGCGCCCAGGCCTTCGCCGGGACTCTGCTCTCCATCAAGCCCATCGTGCATCTGGTAGACGGCGAGGTGATACCGGCGGAGCGAGTCCGCACCAGGTCGGCAGCCATCCGGAAGATGGCCGAGCTGCTCCTTTCGCTCGGCCATCTGGAGGAGGCGGCGGTGCTGTACGCCGATGATGCCGACGCCGCGATGGAGCTGCACAGGCTCATCCGCGAGGCCCGGCCCGATCTGCCGCTTCGTGTGGGCAGGACGGGTGCGGTGGTAGGGGCTCACAATGGCCCCGGCCTGTTTGGAGCGTATGCCCTTATGGCGCAGTAGGATTGGGTTTTGGTGGCAATGTCTGACCGGTCCGTGTCCCGCCCGGAGTGGAAGGGGAGAGCCGAGGTCTGGGGGCTTTGGACCACTGCCCGCAAGATCCTGGCCCAGGAGCTGCGGACGGGGTGCTCTGATCGGACCGTGTTTGGCGGGTTGGAAAAGTTCCTCTCCAACTGGGTTTCCTCCCTGACCTCCGTCGATGCTTCCTTTCCCACCTGGCCGGAGGGCAGACACCTGGTGGGGATGCTGCAGGGGTATCGCGACAGGGCCGTAGATGAGCGGGCGGCCTCGGTGGAAGCGGCGCTGGCGCTGATCGACCAGGTGATGGACCGGATGGCCACTCTGGACCGGGCTGGGACGGCAGGCCCTTCCACCCCGGGGGATGTGCGTCAGGAGGCGGGTCGCCGTGGACGCCAGCGCGCACAGCTCTCGACCCGCTGCTCGCTACCTCCAGGGAGCCCTCACCACCCTGATCGGTCTCCAGCGAGGTCCACCCTTCCGCTTCAGCCGTCGTCGTTGGAGCTGGGAGACCCCGTTCTCGCTCTGAAGGGAGTTGGAAAGCAGCGGGCTTCGCTGCTCGCCAAGCTGGGCATCAGAACCATCAAGGATCTCCTCCTCCATTATCCTAGGGACTACCGAGACTATCGGACCATCAAACGTGTGGCGGATCTGATGTACGGAGAGACCGCCAGTGTCGTCGGGACGGTGGAGGACGTGCAGGTCACTCCCGGTGCCAGAGGCCTCGTTAGGACGACGATCAGGCTGCGGGACGAGAGTGGCCGTGTGAGTGCTGTGTGGTTCAGGCGGGGCTATGCGGGACTGCGTGTGGCCCCGGGCAGCAGGATCGCCCTGGCGGGCACCACGTCGGGCTACGGAGGGTTGCTCACCTTCGAGAGCCCCGACTGGGAGCTGGCCGATGCCCCGCCATTGCACACACGTCGCTTGGTGCCAGTCTATCCGCTGACTGAGGGCGTGTCGGACTACTGGCTGCGCGAGATGATGCAGCAGGTGGTGCCAGTGTACGCCAACCGGCTCCATGACCCGCTGCCCCTTTGGGTCAGGGAGGACTGCGGGCTGATCCCCCTGTCGACAGCTGTGGAAGAGGTACATTTTCCGAAGGGCAAGGAGGAACTGGCTAGGGCGATCAAGAGGCTCGCCTTCGACGAGATCTTCGTCCTCCAGGTAGCGGCCCAAAGGAGGCGCGCGGAGTGGCAGTCGGGGCCGGGCGCGCCGGAGATCAGGCCCAACCCAGCGGCGGTGGAAGGCTTTCTGGCGGAGCAGCCCTTCACCCTGACGGGCGCCCAGCGGAGGGTGCTGGAAGAGATAATGTCGGACATGGCCTCCGCACGGCCAATGACCCGTCTGCTACAGGGGGAGGTAGGGTCCGGAAAGACGATCGTGGCAGCGGTGGCGCTTCTCGCCGCCGTTCTGGAGGGTTACCAGGCGGCCCTCATGGCCCCCACGGAGATCCTGGCTGAGCAGCACTTCCGAACCCTGGAGGCCGCCTTCGAAAGGGCCAGCGGCACCATCAAGGATGCACTGGGAAGGCCGCTTCGAGTCGAGCTGCTGACGGGCGCGTCCCGGAGGTCGGACAGGGAACGGGTGTATAGGGGGACCGCCGAGGGGGAGGTCGATATCTTGGTCGGCACACAGGCGTTGATCCAGGAGGGGCTGGAGTTTCGCAGACTCGCCCTGGCGGTGATCGACGAGCAGCACCGCTTCGGCGTTCTCCAGCGTACCGCCTTGAGGCAGAAGGGGGGCACGCCCCACCTACTGGTGATGACGGCGACGCCCATCCCTCGGACCATGGCGCTGGTCCTTTATGGTGACCTGGAGCTATCAGTGATAGACGAGCTTCCACCGGGGAGACAGCAGGTTAGAACCTACCTTCTGCGGGGGCCGGAGCGGGTGCACGCCTACGAGCGCATCCGGAGGGAGGTAGCCCAGGGGCGGCAGGCCTTCGTCATCTGCCCCCTGGTGGAGGACAGCCCCCATCTGGAGGTGCGGGCCGCGACGGCAGAGTATGAGAGGCTGCGACGAGGCGACCTTGCCGGCCTTCGGCTGGCGCTCCTTCACGGGAGGATGCGGCCGGCGGAGAAGGACCGGATCATGCTGGATTTCAGGAACGGCGAATACGATGTGCTGATCTCCACTTCGGTGGTGGAGGTGGGTATCGATGTGCCCAATGCGACGGTGATGGTGGTGGAGGGCGCGGAACGGTTCGGCCTGGCGCAGCTCCACCAATTCCGGGGCAGGGTGGGACGAGGCCGGCATCCATCTGCTTGCCTGCTTCTGACTGATGCCACCGAGCCTGAGATTCTTGAACGGCTGAAGCTGGTGGCAGATCTGTCGGATGGGTTCCGCCTGGCCGATGAGGATCTGCGGCTCAGGGGGCCTGGAGAGTACATGGGGGTTCGGCAGAGCGGGTTCCCGGACTTCCGGATGGCGGATCTTCGCGATGTGGAGCTGATCGAGAGGGCCAGAGAGGTAGCGCAGCGGCTGATCGAGAGGGATCCGGAGCTGGCCTTGCCAGAGAACCGGGATCTGGCCGTCCGCATAGAGGAGCTTCGACTGGTGGGAAGCTCGTGATGGGTTGGCAGATGGAGGGGAGAATCCGCCCGAGGGCTTCGGACAGATGAGGGTGATAGCCGGAAAGGCCAAGGGGCACCCCTTGCGCAGCATCGAGAGCGGTTCGGTTCGACCGACCGCCGACAAAGTGAAGGGGGCCATATTCTCCATGCTGGAGGCAGCCGCTTTCAAGGCGGGGCTTGTGGAGCCGGGCTACCTGGGAAGGGTGCAGGAGGGAGAGCTGGCCTTTCCATGGCGAAGGGTGCTGGACCTCTACGCGGGAAGCGGGGCCCTCGGGATCGAGGCGCTCAGCCGCGGCGCGGAGTGGGTGGATTTCGTGGAGGCGGATCCCAGGGCGAGGGAGGCCATAGCCGAGAATCTGAAGCGCACTGGGCTGGCGGCGAGGGCACGCATCCATGGGATGCGCGCGGAGGCGGCGATCTCGACATTTGACCACCCCTATGATTTAATACTGATGGATCCCCCATATAGCGATCCCGCTGCTGATTTGGTCTTCAGGCAGCTGTGCGAATCGGCGCTGGTTGGACCTGGCACCTACATTGTCTATGAGCACTCCCGGCAGCGCACGGTTCCCTCTGGCTGCGGGCCGCTGAGGCTGGTGAAGACGAGGTTTCACGGGAGGACCGGCATCAGCCTGTACGCGGCGGGTCAACAGGAGTAGGACTTGCGAATCGCCATTTACCCCGGGACCTTCGACCCCTTTCACAACGGACACCTGGACATTGCCCAGAGGGCCGCGAAGCTGTTCGACAAGCTGATTGTGGCGGTGTACGAGCATCCCGAGAAGAGTGCTCTTTTCTCGCCGGAGGAGCGCCTGAAGATCGCCCGGCAATCCTGCGCGGGGATTCCCAACGTGGAAGTGGAGAGCTTCTCCGGTCTGGCCGTGGAGTATGCCAAGTCGAAGAACGCCTGCGCCCTGGTACGCGGGCTGCGGGCGATCTCGGATTTCGAGTACGAGTTCGAGATCGCGCACATGAATCGCAGCCTGAACCCGGACGTGGAGGCTACCTTCATGATGACCAGCCTGCCCTACTCTTTCTTGAGGTCCAGCATAGTGAAGGAGATCGCGAAGCTGGGCGGCTCTCTGGAGGGGCTGGTGCCGGCTGCGGTGGAAAAGGCTCTGAGGGAGAAGTACGAAGCGCGCGCTCGAGCTGGTGGACTGCCGACCAGCAGCCTGGTGAGGTAGGTTTCGGCCGCGGGCTGAGGTGAAGAATGGACATTCTCCATTTGCTCGACCGACTGGAATCGGTGCTGACCAGTGGGTCGAGGGTTCCCCTGACCGGCAAGACCGTGGTGGATGAGCACGAGTGCCTCGAGATCATCGATCAGCTGCGGGTTGCCATCCCAGAGGAGGTCAAGCAGGCACGAAAGCTTCAAGGGGAGATGGAGCGGATGCTGCGCGAGGCCGAGGAGCGGGCGGCACGGGTGGTGGCGCATGCTCAGGAGCAGGCCGCCGCAATGGCACAGCAGCACGAGATCGTGAAGGCCGCCGAGGCGCGGGCGAGGCGCTTACTGGAGGAGGCCGAGGCCGCGGCGGAGGAGCGACGGCGAGGTGCCGACCGATACGCGAAGGAGACTCTCTCGGAGCTCGAGGAAAGGTTGAACGCGCTGCTCTCGGTGGTGCGGAACGGGATCCGAGCCCTGGACGAAGAGGATGTCGCGGACGACCTGGACGGTTATGGGGATGGCGGTGGCGATGGGGCTAGGGAGAGGCTTTCGCGGGCTGAGTACTAGCGCCGTTCTTGACGCGGGAAAGCCGCCGACCGTATAATTCGCTTGGGCTCGCCAGAGGCGGCCTTCTTATTATGCTATTCGCAGGGATGTGATGCCTCTTGATCGCGTACAATGTGGCTCAGCTCCTGAAGGCCGCCACGGGCACCATTCGTCGGGTGGAGCTGGACGAGCTGGACCCCGATCTGGTAGCGGATCTGCACGTCGTGTCGCCAACCCAGGGGTCGCTGCGGCTGATGCGGACCTCGGCGGGGATCCTGGTGACGGGAACCCTCACGCACCGGGTGGAAGCGGTCTGCTCCCGATGCCTGGAGACCTTCGTCAGGACGCAGGTGATAGAGATCGATGAGGAGTTCGTGCCCGTCGTGGATGTGAACACGGGTCTCTTTCTGGCTGAGCCCGATGATGCCGATGCCTTCCGACTCACACCGGAGCACCTGCTGGACCTGACCGAGGCGATCAGACAGTATGGTATTCTTGAGAGCCCTCTGCAGCCTCTCTGCGATGAGGGGTGCAAGGGACTCTGCCCCACCTGCGGGGCGAACCTGAACCAAGGCGACTGTGGCTGCCCGCCGGGATCCGATCCGGAGGCTCACCGAGGGGTGCTCGGCAGACTGCTGGTCGAGCGGATGCGCCAGGCGGGTTTCAACCCAGAAGAGGAGTAGACGGAATTGGGTGCTCTACCAAAGAAGAAGGTCTCCCACTCGGCGCAGGGAAAGCGCCGAAGCCATCTGGGCATCGAGATGCCCACCCTCGTGGCCTGCCCGCAGTGTCACGAGCTGAAGCTTCCCCACCACGTCTGTCCCAACTGCGGGACGTACAAGGGCGAGCAGGTCCTCAGGCTGAAGCAGAAGAAGAGCGAGGGCTAGAAGGCTGGCTCCGCGGATCGCTTTCGTCTTTCCGGGGCAGGGCGCCCAGCGGGTGGGGATGGGGGCCAGCCTATGGGGGTGCAGCTCTGCCGCGCGGGAGCTACTGAGCCGGGCCGAGGAAGCGACTGGGCTGCCACTCACCAGAGTGTGCTTCGAGGGACCGGCCGAGACTCTGACCGACACGGCCTTCGCTCAACCCGGCGTGGTGGCGGTGAGCCTGGCCGCGGCCGAAGCCCTGCGCGAGCGGTTGTCGAAGGATGGCGTGGAGCTCGTCCCGGCGCTGTGTGCTGGACACAGCGTTGGTGAGCTGGCGGCTCTGGTGTATTCCGGTGCTGTTGGGCTCACCGACGGACTCGGGCTGGTGGCGGCGCGGGGCAGGGCCATGGCAGCCGCCTCTGGGCTGGTGGATGGCTCCATGGTGGCTGTCTTGGGGATGGAAGAGGGGCCTCTGGCGGACATCTGCGCTCGCGCCTCTCGGGAGACGGGGGTGGTTGCTCAGGTGGCGAACCTCAACGCCCCCGGGCAGGTGGTGCTTTCGGGACACAGGAGGGCCCTCGAGAGGGCGGCGGAGCTCGCCAGGGAAGCCGGGGCTCGAAGGGTGGTGGAGCTGGAGGTGAGCGGGCCGTTCCACTCCGTGTACATGGAGCCCGCGGCCGTCGAGTTCCGGCGAGCGGTGGATTCCACCCCCATCCTGTCCCCCCGATTGCCGGTAGTGTTGAACGTGAGCGCCCAGGCGTGCACGGACCCCGAGGAAATCCGACGCGAGCTGGTCGTGCAGGTCACCAGTCCAGTTCGGTGGTCGGAGTCAGTGCAGGCGATGGCGGAGCAGGGCTGCACGGTGTTCGTGGAGCTGGGTCCGGGTCAGGTGCTGAGTGGGCTGATCAAACGGACCGTGAAGGGCGCGGTCGTCCTGAATGTGGAGGACGAGGAGAGCCTCGCCGCCACCGTGGAGAGGCTCCTGCAGCTGGCTTGAGAGCTGCGCCGGTCTGCATCATGGGCTAGAGCAACAGTCGGGTTCGCGCCACGGTCAGCGTGGAGCGCTCGATCACACGGGGTCTCCGTCGGCTGCGCGGAGACTGGCGGGTCCTTTTCCGTTGCCCCACAGATCCCGATGTCTTCAGTAGATAGGTGGAGTCTGTGTGGGGGCGGGATCCTTCGCTGCCGTGCTGTCTGCCAAGGTCCCGGGTGCGGGACAGGCGTCGCACGGATGGGGGAGTGCCCCTGCTCCACGTGGCGATGCCGATGCGTCATGGCGCTAGAGTCTGGGGTCTTGCAGCCCTCTTGGCAGATTCGTTGGGGAGGTCCAGTTGGAGAAGTCCGAGAAGGTTGCCCTGGTGACGGGAGGCTCCCGGGGGATAGGAAGGGCTGTTGCCCTGCGGTTAGCTCGGGATGGCATCTCCGTGGCAGTGAACTACGTTTCCAGCGAATCGGCGGCCGCAGAGCTTGTTAGCGCGCTGTCCGAGCTCGGGGTGCGGGCCTCGGCATTCAGGGCGGACGTGGCGGTGGCCTCCGAGGCTGAGGGGCTCGTGCAGCGGGTGCTGGACCAGTTTGGGCACGTGGATATACTGGTAAACAACGCGGGCATCACTCGCGACAACCTGCTGCTGAGGATGAGCGAGCAGGACTGGGACCTGGTGCTGGACACCAACCTGAAAGGCGCCTACATCTGTACGAGGGCGGCCATACGGTCGATGGTCAAGCGACGGTATGGCCGGATCGTAAATATCAGCTCCGTGGCCGGCATAATCGGGAACGCCGGGCAGGCGAACTACTCCGCCTCCAAGGCTGGCCTGATAGGGTTCACGCGCGCGGTCGCCCGGGAGGTGGCAGGACGAGGTATCACGGTGAACGCCGTGGCGCCAGGGTACATCGAGACTGATATCTGGGCTGGGGTGCCTGAGAGTGCCCGCTCCGCCTTCATGCAGATGATCCCCATGCGAAGGCCTGGAAGGCCGGATGAGGTCGCCGAGGTGGTGGCCTTCCTGGCCTCGGATGCGGCCAGCTACATCACCGGGCAGGTGGTGGCGGTTGACGGCGGGATGGTGATGGGCTAGTGTTTCGCAAGATCCTGATCGCGAACCGAGGCGAGATCGCCGTACGAGTGATTCGTGCTTGTCGCGAGCTGGGGGTAGCGACCGTCCTGGCTTACTCGGAGGCCGACCGCCACTCCCTTGGGGTGGGGCTGGCGGACGAGGCCATCTGTGTGGGACCAGCTTCCTCAGAGAAGAGCTATCTGAACATCCCGAATCTGGTCAGCGCCGCGCTGGTCAGTGGTGCGGAGGCGATCCATCCGGGGTACGGCTTCCTCTCGGAGAACGCCTACCTGGCAGAGGTGTGCGAGCATTGCGGGATCACCTTCATCGGCCCGTCCGCTCGCAGCATCGAGCAGTTTCACGACAAGGTTGCTGCCAGGGAGAGGATGAGAGAGGTGGGCCTGCCGGTGCTCCCCGGGGTTGACAGGCCGGTGTACACTCTGGATGCCGCTCAGCGGGCTGCAGCGGAGATCGGTTTCCCGGTGATGGTGAAGGCGTGTGCCGGGGGCGGTGGCCGGGGCATGCGGCCGGCCCGCGACGAGGACGAGCTCTCCCGTGTCTTTGCTGTCGCCCAGATGGAGGCTCAGAGCGCCTTCGGGAACGGGGGGCTCTACCTGGAGTCGCTGGTGGAGGGCGCCCGCCACGTGGAGGTCCAGGTTCTGGTGGATCGGCAGGGGAAGGCGGTGCATCTGGGTGAGAGAGATTGCTCGCTGCAGAGACGACATCAGAAGATACTAGAGGAGTCGCCCTGCATCGCCCTGGACCCGACGGTGAGATCCGAGATGGGTGCCCGCGCCGCCGCGGCGGCGGCTTCGGTTGGCTACGAGGGTGTGGGGACGCTGGAGTTCCTGGTGGACGCCCAGGGTAGGTACTACTTCATCGAAATGAACACCAGGATACAGGTCGAGCACCCGGTGACGGAGATGATCACGGGGATAGACCTGGTAAAATGGCAGATACGGGTGGCTTCGGGCGAACCGCTGGGCTTCGATCAGGCCGATGTTGAGCCTAGGGGACACGCCATCGAGTGTCGGGTGAATGCGGAGGATCCGGAGCGTGGTTTCGCGCCGCAGTCGGGGCTGATCTCCCAGTGCAACCTTCCGGGTGGTCCAGGGGTGCGGGTGGATACGCACCTGTTTCCCGGCTACCAGATGCCCCCCTACTACGACTCGCTGCTGGCGAAGGTGATCGTGTGGGGGAGCGACCGGGCCGAGGCGGTGTCCAGGATGAGGAGGGCCCTGGACGAGCTGAGAGTGGTGGGAGTGGCCACCAACATCCCCTTCCACCAGCGGCTGCTCGAGAATCCCGACTTTCTCGATGGGCGGGTGGACACGGGGTTCGTGGAGAGATGGCTGGCCTCTTGGAGATCCGAGAGGGGCGATGGAGGGCAGCCCCTGGCCGTGGCCGGGGTGCGGTCGCCGGAGGGTGGCTGAGGTGACATCCGATTCGGACTTCTGCACGGTCAGGATCGCACCCGAGGTGTTGGCTACCATAGCCGCGCTCACGACCATGGCGGTGCCGGGGGTGGTGCGAACCGCGGGCGGCCTGGCGAGCGGGGTGAGCAGGCTCATGGGGAGAGACGACCCGACGCGAGGGGTGAAGTTGCGGGTGCGGGGCGATCAGGTGTACCTGGACATCCACGTGGTGGTGGAGCAGGGTGCCGACCTGGTTAGGGTGGGGAATCAGATCCAGCGCGAGGTGGCCCTGGCCATAGACAAGATGGTGGGGCTGCCGGTGGCTGAGATCAACGTGTTCGTGCAGGATCTGGAGTAGCGCCACGTCGAGGTCGTCGCGATGTCACCGTCCCAGCGGCAGCTTCATGGTAGGAGAGCGGCTCGCACCGTGGCCCTCCAGGTTCTTTTCGAGGTGGACAGCACCGGGCATGACCCCGACGAGGTGCTGGCCAGGCGGATTGCCGAGGATGGCCTCAGCCCCGAGTCGGCCAAGTATGCCTCCGGGCTAGTAAAGGGCGTGCTCGAGCACATCGGCACCATCGACGAGATGATCCGGAAGGCGGCGCCCGCGTGGCCCTTCCAGCAGATGGCGGGCATCGATCGGAACATCATCCGGATAGCCCTCTATGAGGCGCTGTTCCAACCGGAGAGGGTGCCTTTCAAGGTGGCTGTCAACGAAGCGGTGGAGCTGGCCAAGCGTTTTGGATCGGAGAGCTCCAGTCGGTTCGTCAACGGCGTTGTGGGGAGGATAGTATCCGAAAGGCTCCCCAGGGAGCAGGGCGGGGATATTCCGGCCGATCCCACATCGAAGTGAGAGGAGGTGAGAGTGTGAGCCTGGACCCACAGGTGGAGGCACGGTTGCGGAAGATCGTGGCGGAGCAGCTGAGCGTAGACGAGGAGGATGTGGTGCCGGAGGCCTCGTTCATCGAGGATCTCAATGCGGACTCCCTCGATCTGGTCGAGCTGATCATGACCCTGGAGGAGGAGTTCAACATAAAGATCTCCGACGAGGATGCCGAGAAGATCCAGACCGTGCAGGACGCGATGGACTACCTTCAGGAGCATCTGGACTGATCGGTACCGACCCATTTGGAGACCCGTCCCATCGGCCTCCCCGGGGGCTCGCGGGCTGGCGCTGCCGGCGGCTCCTCGGCGGAGTCGATGGGAGAAAGATTGACTGGTGAGGTAGTAAGGTACTAGGCGAAACGAGGCAATAACCAGGCGATGCAAAACACCGGCAACGAAGAGGAATTCGAGGGGAAGAAGCTCACCATCATCGAGCACCTGGAGGAGCTGCGTCAGCGGCTGGTATGGTCGGTTCTGACCCTCATAGTCACTACAGCCTTCTCCTTTGCCTTCACGGGCAAGCTGATGGAGATACTGCTGATCCCCTCTGGGGGCATCAAGCCGGTCTTCCTCAAGCCGACGGAGATGTTCATCACCTATCTCAAGGTCGCGCTGGTGGGTGGCGCTGCGCTGGCCATGCCGATGATCGTCTACCAGGCGATCAAGTTCGTGGTTCCAGGCCTCAAGCCTAGCGAGAAGAAGTACCTCTACATCATAATCCCCACGGCCTCCCTTCTCTTCGTACTGGGGATAGCTTTTGGCTTCTTTGTGCTTCTGCCTTTCGCGCTGCGATATCTCCTCACCTTTGGTGGCGATATCGCCTCCGCTTTCATCAGCATTGGCGAGTACATTTCCTTCGTGACCACCCTTCTGCTTTGGATGGGGGTGTCCTTCGAGCTGCCGATCGTCATCGTCTTCCTGGCCAAGGTAAGGATCGTCACGCACAAGCAGCTTCGGGGCTACTGGAAGTATGCCCTGGTGGGGGCGTTCGTGATAGCGGCGATCATCACGCCCACGCCGGACCCTTTCAACCAGACGCTGGTGGCTTTGCCGCTCTACCTGCTGTATGAGGTGGGGGTGCTGTTCGCGCGGCTGGTGTGATGGTGCTTCGGCCGCAGGAGGGCAACTGGGGTGAACGGCGGACTGATCTACGGCTGTGTGGTTCCTCATCCCCCAATCGTTGTACCGGCCGTGGGGGGAGCCCGCGGCGAGCGGGTCCGTCGAACGAGGGAGGCGTTGCGGGCGGTGTCCGCCGATATTGCGCGCCTCTCTCCTTCCGATCTGGTGGTGATCTCCCCCCATGCTCCTTTGGATCCCTGGGCGATGAGCATGGCTGTAGCCCAGCGGTTCGCGGGCGATTTCGCTGATTTCGGCGCCCCCTCGGTACGTTTTTCCTTCGACGGGAGCACAAGCCTGCCCGACGTCCTGGAGAGGGAGTGTGCTGCCGCGGGCGTTCCCTTGCGGAGGCTGGGCCGACAGGGCGATGTGCGAAGGCTCGACCACGGGGCGGCGGTGCCTCTATTCTTCTTGAATGAGGCTGGGGTTCGCGGGAGGCTGCTGCTGCTGGCCTTCTCTGCACTGGACAGGGAGACCCACCTCAGGTTCGGCCGAGCCATCGCCGCAGCCGCGAGAGGATTCGGCGGCAGAGTGGCCCTGGTCGCCAGCGGGGACTTCTCGCACAGGCTGATCCCTGGAGCTCCAGCTGGCTACAGCCCCGCCGGCAAGCAGTTCGATGAGGCCATCGTATCTGCCGTCCGGACCAGCGACCGCGATTCGATCCTGCAGATGGATGAGAAGCTGGTCTTCGAGGCGGGGGAGTGCGGGTATCGGTCGCTTCTCATAGCTCTCGGCGCGCTGCCGGAGGCTCCCTTGGAGCTTCTCTCGTACGAGGGCCCCTTCGGGGTGGGCTACTTGGTGGCACGGTTTCGGTTGGAGGGAGCTGCGGAGGCTTCGGTCGAGGCGGGGAGCGAGCAGCCGGGGAGACCCGCCGAGGAGGAGGTGATCCTCCAGCTGGCGAGAAGGGCAGTGGAGAGCTACGTCAAGGAGGGCACCATCGCCGATCCGCCACCCAACCCTGAGGGGATCCTTGCCGAGAGGGCGGGGGTGTTCGTCTCGCTGAAGATAGGGGGCGAGTTGCGCGGCTGCATTGGCACGTACCTGCCGACAGAGCCCAACATAGCGGCCGAGATAGTTCGGAACGCCGTCGCGGCCGCCAGCCGTGATCCTCGCTTCCCGCCGGTGAGTCGCTCCGAACTGCCATATCTGGAATACTCGGTGGATATCCTCTCGCCGCCGGAGCCGGTGGATGATATCGGGCAGCTCGACCCGAAGCGCTTTGGAGTCATCGTGCAGTCCGGGGCGAAGCGCGGTCTGCTTCTCCCCGACCTGGAGGGGGTCACGACGGCCGCTCAGCAGGTGGAGATAGCCCGCAGAAAGGCGGGGATCCCCAGCTGGGCACCGGTGCAGCTTTACCGCTTCACTGTGCGTAGGGTTCGAGAGGACCGGTGAGCGGCGCAGCGAGTTTTCTCACCCCTCGCGCCCTGTACAAGGGTCAGGAGAGGTACTCCCTCCTCAGAGGTGAGAAGACGTCCACGACGACCGACGGCTCCATTGCCTCCTCGACGGAGTGGATGACATCCCCCGGCACCGCGTAGCCGTCCCCTGCGCGGAGCAGCATGGTCTCTCCCGCGATGTTGAGTCGAAGGACGCCAGAGACGACGAAACCGATCTGCTCGTGAGGGTGGCTGTGGGAAGGGAGAGACGCCCCCTTGTCCAGCTCGACCCTGACCGCCATCGCCCGCTCTCCCGCGGTAATCAGCCTCCGGCGCACCCCGGGAAGCATCGCCACACTTTCCCTCTCCTCGGCCTTCCAGAAGTAGCTCATCCCTCCTCCTCATCTTGTGTCTGGAAAACCGCTCAGAAGCAAGATTGGGTGCGATCCCGGAGAGGATCGCACCCAATTGCAGAGATCGGAAGGTCTCCGGTCCTGCGGCCTCGCTCCTCTCAGGCGGTCTGCTCGTCCTTCAGCTCGTCCAGCTCTATGGGCCGCTCGGCCCTAGTGAGGAGGAGCGGCCCCTTCTTGGCGGTGATCGTCTCCGCGCTGATGACGCACTTCTTCACGTCGGTGCGCGACGGTATCTCGTACATGACGTCCAGCAGGATGTCCTCGATGATGGTCCGCAGCCCTCTGGCGCCCGTCTTGAGCCGGAGAGCTTCCTCGGCGGCCGCCTCGAGCGCGTCCGGCGTGAAGACAAGCTCCACCTTGTCGAGGGACAGGAACTTGGCGTACTGCTTGGTGATAGCGTTCTTCGGCTCGGTAAGGATTCGGATCAGATCCTGCTTGGAGAGCGGATCGATGGCCACCGTCACCGGGAGTCGGCCGATGAACTCCGGGATCAGGCCGTAGTGGAGCAGGTCATCGGCGGTGAGCTGGTGGAGCAGGTTGGCCTTCTCCTCATCGGTTCTGCGCTCGGCGGTGAAGCCGATGGTTCTCTTGGCGCCAACCCTCTTTGCGACGATCTCCTCCAGCCCCTCGAAGGCGCCCCCGCAGATGAACAGGATGTTGGACGTGTTGATCTGGATGAAGTCCTGGTGAGGATGCTTTCGTCCCCCCTGAGGAGGAACGTTGGCCACGGTGCCCTCGATGATCTTGAGCAGTGCCTGCTGCACGCCCTCGCCGGAGACGTCTCGGGTCAGGGAGGGGTTGTCGCTCTTGCGGGCGATCTTGTCGATCTCGTCGATGTATACGATCCCGCGCTCCGCCCTGGGGATATCGAAATCGGCCGCCTGGATCAATCTTAGGAGGATGTTCTCCACATCCTCACCAACATAGCCTGCCTCCGTCAGGGCGGTGGCGTCGGCAATACAGAATGGCACATCCAGGATCTTCGCAAGGGTCTGTGCGAGGAGGGTCTTTCCGCAGCCGGTAGGGCCCACCATGAGGATGTTGCTCTTCTGCAGCTCGACGTCATCGATCTGCATCCCGGCATTCACGCGCTTGTAGTGGTTGTAGACCGCGACGGAGAGGACCTTCTTAGCTCGCTCCTGGCCGATGACGTAGGCGTTGAGCTGCTCCAGGATCCTCTTGGGGGTGGGAACCTTGGACAGGGGCAGCTTGGGTCTGGCCGCGGGCTGAGACTCCTCGTCGATGATCTCACGGCACAGGTCCACGCACTCGTCGCATATATAGACTGCACCGGGGCCCGCGATCAGGCGGCGCACCTGGTCTTGGCTCTTTCCACAGAAAGAACAGTGGTACTGACCGCGGGTCGGTCGCTGATTGGCCATGTTAGGACGGTCCTCCTCTTTGCGGGTTGACTCCAGGCATCGAACTGACTTCCTGCCGGCGCCGTCGCCGGCGGGCTGGGTAGGTACCAAGCAGGGCCTTCAAGCGCCCCAGCTAGAAGGCCCTGCGACCATCGGTTGTCGACGGTGTGCCCTCGAGCAGCTAGGGGCGCTTCTCCAGGACGGTGTCTACGATCCCGTACTCCTTGGCTTGGTTCGCATCCATGAAGAAATCGCGATCGGTGTCCCGTATGATCCGCTCGAGAGGCTGGCCCGTGTGATAGGCCATGATCTCGCGAATCCGGTTCTGAAGCCGCAGGATCTCCTTCGCTCGGATCTCTATGTCGGCCGCAGCGCCCTCGAAGCCTCCTGAGGCCTGATGGATCATCACTGTGGAGTTGGGCAGGGCGTATCGCTTATTCTTCGCCCCCCCGACCAGCAGGACCGTGCCCATGCTGGCGGCGAAGCCGACGCAGATTGTTGCCACATCGGGCTTGATCAGCTGCATGGTGTCGTAGATGGCGAGTCCGGCGGTAATGATACCACCCGGGGAGTGGATATACATATTGATATCCTTCTCAGGGTCCTCGCGGTCCAGATACAGCAGCTGCGCGATGATCAGGTTCGCCACGGTATCGTCAATGGGTGTTCCGAGGAAAACGATTCGCTCCTTCAACAGAAGCGAGTAGATGTCGAACGCCCTCTCCCCGCGATTGGTGGTCTCGATCACCATCGGGACCAGCTGGCTCTTGATCTGGTCTTCGTGCTTCTTCAGATAGTCTGGGTTTCTCAGGTAGCTGGGGATCATGCTTCTACCTCTGTTCGGCTCTCCGCGGCCGATGGGGTTTCCGTGTCCGCGCGGTCGGCCTGATCCAGCGCGCCGGTTGCGATGGCGACAAGCCGCTCGACGGTCTTGCGTTCCCTCAGCAGTGCGCGGAGGTTACGGGCCAGACGCTCCCTCTGGGCAGGGTCCACCCTGCCGCCTCGGCGGGCGATGGCCTGCTGGAGCTCGGGCTCCAGCTCCTCGTCATTCACCTCTATGCCCTCTATGTCCGCGATCGCATCCAGGACCAGGGTTCGCTTGAGCTGAGCTCGAGCGGCGCTCATGGCCTCCTCCTCGAAGCTCTCCTCAGAGCGGTTGCTGATGTCCAGGAACTGCTCGAGGGAGAGCCCCTGTCGGCCCAGGGTGCGCTCGGTGTCCGCGCGAATGGCCCTGGCCTGCTCCTCCACCCAAGGGGTGGGCGGATCGGCCTTCGCCTGGTCGATCACTGCCGCGAGGACGGATTCCTCGAGGTTGTGCCGCGCGGCCTCCGCGGCCTGCTCCTCCAGCTCCTTGCGCACGGCCTGCCGGAGCGCCTCCAGGTCCGCGAATTCCCCGACGGTCCTGGCGAACTCGTCGTCGAGGCTCGGGAGATGCTTCTCCTTGACCTCGGTAATTCCTACCTCGAAGACAGCGTCCTTTCCTGCGACCTCCTTGTCGGGGAAGTCCTGTGGCATTGTTACATCGAAGGCCTTCCGCTCCCCGGCGGTCATGCCGAGGATCTGCTCCACAGCTCCCGGGGCGACAATGGGCTGCTCGGGGTTCAGGATGACGTTGACTCCCTGGCGGTCCATCAGGGTTCTATCGTCCACCCTGATCTTGATGTCCATGGTCACCAGATCGCCCTCTCTGGCTTCCCTCTCGGCGACCGTCCAGGTGGCGTGGGCGTCCCGGAGCCTCTCGATGGTTCGATCCACTTGCTCGTCAGTAACCTCCGGGACCTCCAGAGACTGCCGAATGGATCGATAGTCCCCCAGCTCCACCTTGGGGCGCACCGGGACGGTTGCCTTGACGGAAAGTGGCTCGGCGCTCACGATGTCCAGCTTCGGCTCGGCCACGGGCTCGATCCCCGTCTCACGAACCGCTTCTTTGTAGACCTCGGGGATGAGGATCTCGATGGCTTCTTGGATGATGGTGTCGCGACCGATGAGCCGCTCTACCATCCCCCTAGGGGCCTTGCCGCGACGAAAGCCGGGGACGTTCACTCTGGAAGCCAGGCTTCGATAAGCCCTCTCGACGGCCTTGTCGAGACGTTCCTGCTCGATCTCCATGTCGAGGACGACCTGACTGCCCTCGATCTCAGAGGCGGTTACCTTCACGAGACTGTCATCTCCTTCTTGCTACTGCGGTGGGCGCGGCTGTTATACAATTGGGCTCTTTAACGCTAAAGAGCCCAAGACAGCGACGATATCAGAGACAGCAAGGGCGAGACAAGGCTCTCTTCCCTGCCTCGGCCCCGTTGGATTATGGAGCGGAAGACGAGATTCGAACTCGCGACCCTCTCCTTGGCAAGGAGATGCTCTACCACTGAGCCACTTCCGCACTATGGTCATGGACTTCGCCGGGAGGGGCGTCGTGCCCTTCACCCTGGTCCCCAGTCGGTGGGGAAGGTGGGACTCGAACCCACACGGATCATCTCCACATGATCCTAAGTCATGCTCGTCTACCAGTTCCGACACTCCCCCAACCTGGTGAGCCGCACAGGACTCGAACCTGTAACCAAGTGATTAAGAGTCACTTGCTCTGCCAATTGAGCTAGCGGCCCAAACGCACTTGCGATTATAACCGATGCCGGTCGGCGATGTAAAGGGTCGATAGGAGGGCGCGAGCTGGCCCGAATATTGCGTGCGATGATGGCAGGGCCGTGGGCGGCAAGGGTGCCCTTCGTCGCTTCTGCTCTCGCCGGATACCGCGTTCGGGTCGAGCCGCGTGGTCGGGTGGAAGTTTCCGGCTCCGGGCGGGTTGACGCGCCTCTTGATTATTGGTAAACTAACCTTTACGGCCAAAGAACGCCCAGTTCACGCCTGCCACGATTAGTGCGGAGGGTTGCTGTTCATGACACTTGCTCGTCCTTCCACCTCGCTGACCACTGTGGACGGGGGCGGTCGGCTCTCGTTTGCGCGCATCGCCGACGTGATGAAGATACCAAACTTGATTCAGGTGCAGCGTGACTCGTTCAGGTGGTTCCAAGAGGAGGGCTTGAAGGAACTCTTTGCCGAGATATCACCCATTCAGGACTTCACCGGTCGGAACCTGGAGCTCACCTTCGAGAGCTATTACTTCGATGAGCCCAAGTACTCCGAGCAGGAATGCCGCGAGCGGGACATGACCTATGCCGCTCCTCTCCGTGTGAAGACCCGGCTCCACATCAAGCAGACCGGTGAGATCAAGGAGCAGGACATCTTCATGGGCGACTTCCCGCTCATGACTGAGAACGGTACCTTCATTATAAATGGCGCCGAGCGCGTTGTGGTGTCCCAGCTGGTCCGCTCCCCTGGGGTCTACTTCACTGTGGAGGAGGACCCCTCCAGTGGACGTCCTCTCTGCATGGGGAAGCTGATCCCCAACAGAGGTGCCTGGCTGGAATTCGAGACCAGCAACCGCGATGTCCTCTCGGTCAAGGTGGATCGGAAGCGGAAGATCCCGGTCACCACCCTCCTGCGAGCCATAGGCTTCGGCAGCGACGATGTCCTGCTGGAGCTCTATCAGGATGTGGATACCGACCCGGAGCACAGGTACATTCCGGCGACCATCGAGAAGGACGTGGCGCGCTCGACCGAGGAGGCGCTTCTGGAGTTCTACCGCCGCCTTCGGCCGGGGGATCCACCGAACCCGGAGAACGCCCGCAATCTGCTGAACTCCCTCTTCTTCAACTTCCGCCGTTACGATCTCGGTCGGGTTGGCCGGTACAAGCTGAACAGGCGGCTTGGGCTCGACATCCCGATGACGGAGCGGGTCCTCACCCCTCAGGATCTGACTGAGATAGTGAAGAAGATGATCCAGATCAACAACGGCCAGGGTCGCCCCGACGATATCGACCACCTGGGCAACCGCCGGGTACGGGCCGTGGGAGAGCTGATCCAGAATCAGTTCAGGGTTGGGCTGCTCAGGATGGAGCGGGTGGTCAAGGAGAGGATGACCATCCAGGAGGCCGAGCAGGCGACGCCGGCGGGACTGATCAACATCCGGCCCGTGGTGGCGGCCATGAGGGAGTTCTTCGGCGGGAGCCAGCTCTCCCAGTTCATGGACCAGACGAACCCGCTGGCCGAGCTGACCCACAAGCGGCGGCTCTCGGCCCTGGGCCCGGGCGGTTTGAGTCGCGACAGAGCAGGCTTCGAGGTTCGGGACGTGCACCACAGCCACTACGGCCGCATCTGTCCCATCGAGACGCCGGAGGGACCCAACATCGGCCTGATCGGAAGCCTGGCGACCTACGGCCAGATCAACCAGTTCGGGTTCATCGATACGCCATACAGGAAGGTGTACAGGCGAGTCCCGAACCAGCCTGCCTTCACCGTCGGCCGTTACCTGAGACAGAGGGTGATGGACCCGGTTACGAACGAGTTGATTGCGGAGCCGGGCACCCTGATAGATGCAAAGCTGGCCGATACCCTGGCTAAGCTGCCGATCACGGAGGTGGACATCCGGCCCTTCGTGTCCAACGAGATCGTTCGGCTGACGGCTGACGAGGAGGACCTGTACACGGTTGCCCAGGCCAACGTCAGGCTGAACCCGGATGGGACCTTCGTGGACGAGAGGATCTCGGTGCGGCACGGCGACAAGTTCCTGGTGGAGGTGCCGGAGCGGATCGACTTCGTGGACGTATCCCCGAAGCAGACGGTGAGCGTAGCCACGGCGCTGATCCCATTCCTGGAGCACGACGACGCCAACCGGGCGCTGATGGGGTCCAACATGCAGCGGCAGGCGGTCCCCCTGCTCCAGCCAGAGGCCCCGCTGGTGGGCACGGGCATGGAGGCGCAGGCGGCGCAGGACTCGGGGCAGGTGGTGCTCTCCCGGACCGATGGCATTGTGGAGTCGGCCACGGCCAGGGAGGTGGTGGTCGTCGACCCCGAGGGGAACCGGCACAGCTACCAGCTGACCAAGTTCCTCAGGTCCAACCAGGGCACCTGCCTGAACCAGCGGCCGATCGTGGTCCGCGGGCAGCGGGTGAAGGCGGGACAGCCCCTGGCCGACAGCTCCTCGACTGAGGGCGGCGAGCTGGCCCTCGGGCAGAACGTGCTGGTGGCCTTCATGTCCTGGGAGGGATACAACTTCGAGGATGCTATCATCCTCTCCGAGTCCATCGTTCGAGAGGACAAGTTCACCTCCATACACATAGAGAAGCATGAGATCGAGGCTCGCGATACGAAGCTGGGGCCCGAGGAGATTACCCGGGACATCCCCAACGTGGGCGAGGACAGCCTGAGGGACCTGGACGAGAACGGGATAATCCGGGTCGGCGCAGAGGTGGGGCCCGGGGACATCCTGGTGGGCAAGATCACTCCCAAGGGCGAGACGGAGCTGACGGCCGAGGAGCGGCTGCTGCGGGCCATTTTCGGGGAGAAGGCTCGCGAGGTCAAGGACACCTCGCTGAGGGTGCCCCACGGGGAGCGTGGCAAGGTGGTGGACGTTCGCGTGTTCGAGCGCGGAAGCCACGATGAGCTGCCCGCCGGCGTCAACAAGCTGGTGAGGGTGAGCATCGCCCAGAAGCGGAAGATCTCCGAAGGTGACAAGATGGCCGGCCGCCACGGGAACAAGGGGGTGATCTCCAAGATCTTGCCCGTGGAGGACATGCCCTACCTGCCCGACGGGCGTCCCATAGAGATCATCCTGAACCCCATCGGCGTCCCCTCTCGGATGAACGTGGGCCAGATCCTGGAAACCCACCTGGGGTGGGCCGCCTCGGCTCTGGGGATCAAGGTGGCGACGCCGGTGTTCGACGGTGCCTCGGAGGAGGACATCCGAGCCCTCCTGGAGCAGGCCGGGCTGCCGCCCTCGGGGAAGATCACCCTGTACGACGGGAGGACGGGGGAGCCCTTCGAGCAGCCCGTAACGGTCGGGCAGATCTACATGCTGAAGCTGGTGCACCTAGTGGAGGACAAGATACATGCCCGGTCCACGGGCCCTTACTCTCTGATCACGCAGCAGCCGCTGGGTGGGAAGGCCCAGTTTGGTGGCCAGAGGTTCGGAGAGATGGAGGTGTGGGCCCTGGAAGCCTACGGCGCGGCCCACACCCTGCAGGAGATGCTCACCGTCAAGTCGGACGACGTGGTGGGCCGCGTGAAGACCTACGAGGCCATCGTGAAGGGCGAGCAGATCTTCGAGGCCGGCGTGCCTGAATCGTTCAAGGTGCTGGTGAAGGAGCTGCAGAGCCTCGGCCTGGCGGTGGAGATCCTCAACGAGGAGGACGAGAACATCCCGTTGCTGGAAGATGCGTCGGTAGATGCCACCCACGTTATGGACGTGGACATCTCGAGGCTGGAGCGCTGAGAAATGCTTGATGTCAACAACTTTAACGCCGTGCGCATAATGCTTGCATCCCCGGAGACCATCAGGAGCTGGTCCAAGGGGGAGGTGACCAAGCCCGAGACGATAAACTATCGAACCCTCAAACCGGAGCGGGATGGTCTCTTCTGCGAGCGGATCTTCGGTCCGACCAAGGACTGGGAGTGCGCCTGCGGGAAGTACAAGAGGGTTCGGTACAAGGGTATCGTCTGCGACAAGTGCGGCGTCGAGGTGACCCGAGCCAAGGTGCGCCGCGAGCGGATGGGGCACATAGAGCTGGCCTCGCCGGTGAGCCACATCTGGTTCGTCAAGGGCACCCCGAGCCGGATAGGGCTTCTGCTGGACATGACCCCGCGGGTGCTGGAGCAGGTCCTCTACTTCGCCAAGTACATCATCATCGAGGTCGATGAAACGGCCCGGCGAAAGGCCATCCAGCAGGTAGAGCATGAGGTCGAGTCGCGGGTGGGCCGGATCGAGCGCACCGCCGAGAGCCGGGTGAGCGAGATCCAGGAGGAGCTGGACTCGCGGATAGATCAGATCAGGGCCGAGAAGGAGTCCAGGCTGCGTGAGCTGGAGGCGCGGAAGGTCGCTTCCATCGACGAAGTGAGCCAGGCGGCGCAGGAGATAGACCAGCGGCTCCAGCAGCTCATGGGGCAATCGGCTCCTGAGAGGATAGTGTTCGCCCCCGCGGGCACTGTTCTGGTGGAGGAGGGGGCCGCAGTTCGTAGGGACCATCGGGACGAGCTGCGCCGCCTGGCCCAGGAGCAGATCGACAGGATCGAGCTGGAGATCCAGTCCGAGCAGGACAAGGTCACGGCCAGGGCCGACGCCGAGGTGGATGCCCTTAGATACGAGGCCGAGGGGCAGATAAACGAGGCCAGGTCCAAGGGAGCCACGGAGGCGGACTCCATCCGGATGGCCGGGGATGCCCGCATCAAGAAGATCGAGCAGATCAAGGTGATGCAGACCCTAAGCGAGATCGAGTATCGAGAGCTGGTGGAGCAGTGCGGCAGGATCTTCCGCGCTGGGATGGGAGCGGAGGCCATCCACGAGCTGATCTCTCGAGTGGATCTGGACCAGCTGGCCCAGCAGTTGCGGGCCGAGACCCGGTCCTCTTCTGGGCAGAGGCGGAAGAAGGCCACCAAGAGGCTGAGGGTGGTGGAGGCCTTCCGCAAGTCGGGGAACCGGCCGGAATGGATGATCCTCTCGGTGCTGCCGGTCCTCCCGCCAGATCTGCGGCCGATGGTGCAGCTGGACGGTGGACGGTTCGCGACCAGCGACCTGAACGACCTGTACAGGAGGGTGATCAACAGGAACAACAGACTGAAGAGGCTGCTGGACCTGGGCGCTCCGGAGATCATCATCCGCAACGAGAAGCGTATGCTGCAGGAGGCCGTGGACTCCCTCATCGACAACGGCCGACGAGGGCGCGCTGTGTCCGGCTCCAGCAACCATAAGCTGAAGTCGCTGAGCGATATGCTGAAGGGGAAGCAGGGGCGCTTCCGCCAGAACCTCCTGGGCAAGAGGGTCGACTACTCTGGCCGCTCGGTGATCGTGGTGGGGCCGGAGCTGCATCTCCACCAGTGCGGCCTGCCCAAGAAGATGGCGCTGGAGCTGTTCAAACCCTTCGTCATGCGGAAGCTGGTTGAGCGGAACTTCGCCCACAACATCAAGAGCGCCAAGCGGATTGTGGAGAGGGTCCGGCCGGAGGTGTGGGATGTCCTGGAGGAGGTGATCAGCGACCATCCGGTGCTGCTGAACCGCGCTCCCACCCTGCATCGACTGGGGATCCAGGCCTTCCAGCCCGTCCTGATCGAGGGCAGCGCCATCCAGATTCATCCGCTGGTGTGCGCGGCTTTCAATGCCGACTTCGATGGCGACCAGATGGCGGTGCATGTGCCGCTATCGGGACCGGCCAAGGATGAGGCGCGGAAGATGCTGCTCTCCGTGTACAACCTGCTGCTGCCGTCCAACGGCGAGCCGGTGGTTTCGCCGACCCTGGACATGGTGCTGGGCTGCTATTGGATGACGATGATCGTGCCTGGCTCCAAGGGCGAGGGGAAGGTGTTCGGTGATCTGGACGAGGTGAGGCTGGCCTACGATCTGGGGCTGCTGGATCTGCATGCCGCCATCAAGGTGAGATCCTCCGAGCTGAACATAACCGATGGGCCCGACTACGTCACCACGTCGGTGGGCAGGATCCTGTTCAACGAGGTGCTGCCGCCGGAGCTGGGGTTCCGGAACGAGACCATGGACAAGGGGGCCCTCAAGAGGGTGGTGGCGGAGGTTTTCCGCCGGTTCCGCAACGAGCGCACGGCTGAGGTGGTCGACAGGATCAAGAAGATCGGCTTCGAGTACGCCACCAAGTCGGGGATAACCATCGCCATCGAGGACATTAGCATCCCCGAGAAGAAGGAGGCGATCCTGGCCGAGGCCGACCAGAAGGTAGCCCAGGTGGAGCGCCAGTATAGGCGTGGGTTGATCACCGACGAGGAGCGGTACAACGAGGTTATCGAGATCTGGACCAAGGCCAAGGAGGACGTCACAGCCGCGGTGCGCGACGCGCTCGATCCATACGGCTCCGTCAACCTGATGGCTACCTCGGGAGCCAAAGGCAACGTGCAGCAGATCTCGCAGATGGCCGGAATGCGCGGTCTGATGGCCGACCCATCGGGGCGCATCATCGAGCTGCCCATCCGGTCCAGCTTCCGCGGGGGGCTGAGCGTGTTGGAGTATTTCCTGTCGACGCACGGTGCCCGGAAGGGCCTCGCCGACACGGCTATCAGGACGGCGGACTCCGGCTACCTGACCAGGCGGCTGATCGACGTGGCCCAGAACGTAATCATCCACGAGGAGGACTGCGGGACGGAGGCCGGCACCTGGCTGGATGGGATATCTCCCGACGATCCCGATCTGGCGAGGGACAAGGTCCTGGGAAGGATGGCTGCCGAGGCGGTGGTGGATCCCACTACCGGCGAGATCATCGTCGAGAGGAACGAGATGATCGATGAGGTGGCCCTGGCCCGGATCATCGAGGTCGGGATACCCAAGGTGTATGTCCGATCCCCGCTGACCTGCGAGTCGCGGTTCGGGGTGTGCCGGATGTGCTACGGGCGGCATCTGGGGACCGGAGAGCTGGCGAAGATCGGCGACGCGGTGGGTATCGTGGCGGCGCAGTCTATCGGCGAACCGGGCACCCAGCTTACCATGCGCACCTTCCATACCGGCGGCGTGGCGGGTCTGGACATCACCAGCGGCCTGCCCAGGGTGGAGGAGCTGTTCGAGGCGCGAGTGCCCAAGGGCGAGGCCGTGCTGAGCGAGATCGACGGGGTGGTCCAGATCGAGCGGCAGGACGACAAGCGGATCATCAGGGTCTCCTCGAGGGAGACCTACGTCGACGAGTACCCGATCCCCGACGGCTACCAGCCCATAGTGGTGGAAGGGGACAACGTGGCTGCCGGTGACCAGCTGGCGATTCGGGAAGGCAGCGAGCCGGTGGTTGCACGGGTGAGCGGAGTGGTGGAGGCAGCCGGCCAGGTGGTGGCCATCCGGTACGAGGAGGTCGAGGAGCGAGAGTACGAGGTGGCGCCGTCCGCCAGGATCAAGGTGGAGAACGGCCAGCCTGTCAGCGCCGGCGACCAGCTGACCGAGGGGTCGAGGAATCCCCAGGACATCCTGCGGATCCAGGGCAAGGACGAGGTGCAGCGCTACCTGGTGGAGGAGGTCCAGGAGGTCTATCGGTCGCAGGGTGTGAGCATCAACTACAAGCACATCGAGATCATCGTTCGGCAGATGCTGCGGAAGCTGAGGGTCGACTCCCCCGGCGACACGGACTTGCTGCCCGGTGAGCTGATCGACAGGTTCACCTACGAGGAGAAGAACAGGCAGGTGCTGGCTGAAGGCGGCGAGCCCGCCACGGCCCAGCCGGTGCTGATGGGGGTCACCAAGGCCTCGCTGAATACCGATAGCTTCCTCGCGGCGGCCTCCTTCCAGGAGACCACCAAGGTGCTGACGGAGGCGGCCATCAGCGGGAAGACAGACAGGCTGATGGGACTGAAGGAGAACGTCATCATCGGCAAGCTGATCCCCGCCGGAACGGGGGTGGAGGCGCGTAGGCTCGCGGCGCAGCGGCCGCCCGCAGCATGGGTCGAGTGGCAGAGCGAGGGGATAGGCGAGGAGCTGCCGCAGCCTTGACAGTGTAGAAGGCCTTTGATAAACTCACCAATTGCCGTGTCCGCGGCAGTCTAGTCGGTAGCCGCCATGTGAACCAGTCCGTGGAGGAGTTGGATCTTGCCAACCATTAGCCAGTTGGTCCGCAAGGGCCGAGTGAAGACAGCGAAGAAGACCAAGGCTCCCGCGTTGAGGTTCCGGTATAACGCACTGGAGCGGAAGACCACGCGGAGCAGCGGGGCGCCGCAGATGAGGGGCGTCTGCACCCAGGTGAAGACGATGACCCCGAAGAAGCCGAATTCGGCCCTGCGGAAGATCGCTAGGGTTCGGCTCACGAACCAGATGGAAGTGACGGCCTACATTCCGGGGGAGGGGCACAACCTCCAGGAGCACTCCGTGGTTCTCATCCGAGGCGGGCGCGTCAAGGATCTCCCTGGGGTGCGCTATCACATCATCAGGGGTGCCCTGGACGCCGCAGGCGTGAAGGACCGGAAGAAGGGTCGTTCCAAGTATGGCGCCAAGGCGCCCAAAGCGCCCGGGGCCAAATAGAGGCTGAGGGACGGGCTGGTCGTGAGATACCGGGCCAGGCTCTGATTAGCGCTCTCTGGCCCGGTATTCATGTGGATTGTTGGGCTAGTCGTGATACTTTGGAGGGAAACATGCCGAGGCGCGCACGGGTGGTCCGGCGACCGGTGATGCCGGACGCTCGATTCGGCAGTCGGACGATCGCCAAGTTCATCAATCGGGTCATGGAGCGGGGCAAGAAGAGCCTGGCAGAGGCGATCGTTTACGATGCGTTGGATCGTATCGAGAAGCAGACCCACCGCAGTCCGGTGGACACCTTCGAGCAGGCGATTCGCAACGCTGCCCCCGTGCTCGAGGTGAAGCCTCGAAGGGTGGGTGGTGCCACCTACCAGGTTCCGGTGGAGATCAAGGGGGACCGAAGGTTTGCCCTGGCCATGCGCTGGATCCTGGCCTCGGCCAAGGCCCGAAGCGGCCGTTCCATGGCCGAGAAGCTGGCGGCAGAGCTGCTGGATTGTGCCCATGGGACGGGGGCGACCATCAAGAAGAAGGAAGACGTGCATCGGATGGCCGAGGCCAACAAGGCCTTTGCCCATTACAGGTGGTAGGACTGAACTCCAATGCCACGGGCTGTGCCTCTCGAGAGGACCCGGAACATCGGAATAATCGCCCACATCGACGCTGGGAAGACCACCACCACCGAGCGGATCCTGTACTACACGGGGAAGACCTACAAGATCGGCGAGGTGCACGAGGGCACGGCGGTGATGGACTGGATGGAGCAGGAGCGGGAG